>ENA-UOIW01000008-UOIW01000008.1-human-gut-metagenome-genome-assembly--contig:-P58-NODE-8-length-195797-cov-134.933285_pt1 | contig 195797 bp, 172 predicted proteins | sample MGYA00242334_ERZ723881 | MGnify/ENA metagenome assembly ERZ723881 | reverse complement strand
CCGTGGGTGCCCTTTCAGGGGGTACGGTTGCGGGGGAAACCCGCAGGAAGGGGGCGCAATATTTATTTTTAGATAGGGGGGGGGAGGAAAGCCCGAAGGGAAGGAGGGGGCACAACACTCCCCCTGTCAGAGAACGAAATAAATCGGGGTCCCCATAAAACGGATGCTGTCCGTTTTACGGGGTTAAAATTTGGGGTCCCCGTTAAATCACCACAGGTGATTTTACGGGGCAAAAAAAACGCCGCTTTCGGGGCGGCGTTTTTTTCGGTGTGTGATGGGGTCATTTGGTGCCGAAGAGGCGGTCGCCCGCATCTCCGAGCCCGGGCAGGATGTAGCCGTGTTCGTTCAGGCAGCGGTCCAGCGTGGAGACGAATATCTCGACGTCGGGATGCGCTTCCGCCACGGTTTCGATGCCGACGGGTGCGGCGATTATGCTCATAAGCATAATCTTCTTGCAGCCGCGTTCTTTCAGGAAGCCTATCGCCGCGGACGCGCTGCCGCCCGTTGCGAGCATTGGGTCGAGAAGTATCGCGACGCTGTTTTCGATGCCGTCGGGCAGTTTGCAGTAATACTCGTGCGGTTCGAGGGTTTCCTCGTCACGGTAGAGCCCGATGTGTCCGACTTTTGCGGTGGGGAAGAGGGTGTGCACCCCGTTCACCATACCGAGCCCCGCGCGCAGAATGGGGACGACTGCCACGGCATTGTCCGCGACCATTGTCTGCTCGGTGAGTTCCAGCGGGGTCTGCACCATTACGGTCTTCGTGGGGACGTGCTTGAAACTCTCGTAGACCATAAGGGTGGTTATCTCTTCCACGAGTTCGCGGAATTCCTTCATCCCCGTGTTTACATCGCGGAGTATCGCTATTTTATGGCGGATGAGGGGATGGTCGAGTATGGTGACGTTGGAATATGTTTTCATATTATTCCTCCTTATCGGGCGTTTCGGTTTCTTCTGTCGACGCGGTTTCCGCCGCGGATTCCTCCGACGCCTCGGGGGTGATGTCGGTTTCGTCGGCGGGAGTTTCGTTGAGCACGGGCTGGACGGAGGCTTCGACCGCCGCAGAGGGCACGCTCGCCTCTTCCTCGCCTTCGCCGAGCTTGCTCTTTTCGATTTTGTTCATCACGGCGTAAGTGACGATGCCGAGAATGAGCGCGGTGGCGATGGAGGTGACGGTGATGGTCTTTGTGACAAGCCCGCTGCCGTCGAGCTGATAGGGTATCTGTATCGCAAGTCCGCCGATACCCGCGATGAGGATTGCGCTGACGACGAAGAGGTTCTTGTTCTCGCCGAGGTCGATGTCCTTGAACATTTTGAGACCGCTCACCGCTATGAAGCCGTACAGCGTGAAGCATACGCCGCCCATAACTGCCGCGGGAATGGTTTGCAGCAGCGCCATAATGGGGGAGAGGAAGGAAAGCACGATGCACATTATCGCCGTCACGAGTATGGTGCGCACGGACGCATTGCCGGTGATGGCGACGCAGCCCACGGACTCGCCGTAAGTGGTGTTGGGGCAGATGCCGAGCACGGTGCCCGCGATGGAACCGACGCCGTCGCCGAGGAGAGTGCGTTTGAGACCGGGTTCGCCTTCGACGAGGTCGCGGCCGATGATGGAGCTCAGGTTCTTGTGGTCGGCGATGTGCTCGGCAAACACGACGAGCGCAACGGGGATGAACGCCAGCGCGACTTCCGCCACGCCCTGTCCGTTGAGCAGAGTGGCGCCGTCTATGCCGGCCTCGCCGTTGATGATTTCCTTGATGCCTTCTATGAGAGCGAAATCGGGATAGTTGAGGAACGCGGTCACGCCCACGAAGCTGCCCTCCGCGTCCACGAAGTTGTTGACTAGGGGGCTGAAATCGACGATTTTCAGATAGTCCACGTCGAAGCCGAGCCCGAACGCGGTGAATATCGCCGCGACGACGTAGCCCGCGCCGATGCCTATGATGAAGGGAATGAGCTTCATTGTTTTGAAGCGTTTCTGTCCGGAGCAGATGACGACGGTGAAGAAGGTGACAAGCCCGCAAAGCAATGCGATGAGGTTATAGCTTCCGTTCACGGTATCGCCTGCCGCCGTGGTGATGTTGGTCACCGCGCTGCCCGCGAGGGACAGACCGATGAGCGCGACGGTGGGGCCGATGACGACGGGCGGCATAAGTTTGGACACCCATTTTGTGCCCGCGAAGTGGATGACAATCGCGATGACGACGTACACCGCACCCGCGAATATCGCGCCGACGAGAATGCCGAGATATCCGAACGCCGTCGCCGAGATGAGCGAGCTTATGAACGCGAAAGAGCTGCCGAGGAAGACGGGGCTCTTGAAGCGCGTGAAGAGCAGATAGACGATGGTGCCAACGCCTGCGCCGAGTATAGCCGACGGAACCTGCGTCGGAAGACCTATGGCGACGGGCACCGCAATGGTCGCCGCCATAATGGCGAGCAGCTGCTGCAATGCGAGCACGAGCAGTTTGCCGAACGGCGGTTTGTCGTTGATGTCGTAAACGAGTTTGACTGCCATTGATATATTCTCCCTTTAATGAGTTGCTTTTTCGCCGTCGGTGCGCATAAAAAAACGTCCCCGAAAGGGACGTCAGGCGTCACGGACGGAAATCGGAGGTTGCCAAAACGGGCGCAATCATAATTTCGACCGTTTTTGCGGCATCCCTCATCCCAACCTCCGCGGGAACGGACCCCGTTCCCGAACATTTTTCAAATTATATCACGCTTCGACAAATTTTTCAAGACATTTTTTGGACCGAATACGGCCTGAAAACAATATTGTCGGATACTGCGGCGGGCGCGCGCGCAAAAGCACGCAAAAGGTTTTTCGCGGACGTATGCACAGGCGCGCGTGCGAGGCGGAATCACCTCTTTTTCCCAATCATCCGCAGCACTTCGGAGGGGTCGAAGTCGGGCACGTAATCTTCCGTCGCGCTTTCGGGGTCCTGCGAGAATCCGTTCTTCAACCCCGCCGCGAAAAACGCGTCCACCGCTTTTTCGTATTCTTCCTTCGTTATTCTGCGCGAGAGCAGAGGATGCTCCGCGACATTCGGAGTGGGGAAATACTGCGCCATAACGCTGACGTAAATATCGGGGTCGACGTCCGCGACGGCACGCATAACGCCCTCCGCGTTCTTCACTCCGCCGGGGAGCACGAGATGCCTGACGCACACCCCCTTTTTCATCATTCCTCTTTCGTCGAACTCCTCGTGCGGGGTCTGTCTTCTCATTTCGGCAAGGGCGGCGCGTGCTTTTGCGAAGTAGTTTTCCGCCCCGCTGTAACTGCGCGCCATATCGTCGTCGGAATACTTGAAGTCGGGCAGCCAGACGTCCACGCATCCTTCCAGCTCCCGCAGGTCGGCTGCGTCCTCGCATCCGCTGCTGTTCCACACAATCGGGAGTTTACCACGCGTTTTATATTCTTTAAGTACGGGAATAAGTCGTTTCAGCCACGGTGACGGCGTGACGAGATTTATGTTTTCCGCGCCCTGCGCTTCCAGCGCGGCGAAGACGGACAGCAGTTCCTCGCCGTTCAGATTGACGCCTTTGCCGCCCCGCGAAATTTCGTAATTCTGACAGAAAAGACAGCGCAGGTCGCAGCCCGTGAAAAACACCGTGCCGCTGCCTCGCTCTCCCGAAATAAAAGGTTCTTCGTAAAAATGCAGCCCCGCTCTTGCCACCCTGAAATTCAGCTCTTTGAGTTCCATACGGGCAGTATGCGCCGCCCGCGCCGATTTGTCAACGCGCGGGATTTGTTGTTTACACGGAAAGCGTGTTGTAGTATAATCAAAAAGTCGAACGCGGAGCGCGTTTCCATTTCATATCCCGCTACGGAGGAATTATGGCAACAGTCGGTACGATTTCCCGAGGTATCAAAGCACCAATCATAAAGAAAGGGGACGACCTTCCCCTCATAGTCACGGAGAGCCTGCTTGCGGCAGCCGCCGACCCCGTCACGGGTTTTGCCGTTCAGGACAGGGACGTGCTCGCCGTCACGGAAGCCGTCGTGGCGCGTGCGCAGGGCAACTATGCCACCGTGGACCAGATTGCAAAGGACGTCCGCGCAAAGACGGGCGGCGGCACGGTCGGGCTCATCTTCCCCATTCTGTCGCGCAACCGTTTTTCTATGCTCCTCAAAGGCATCTCCAAGGGCGTGGACAAGCTCGTCATTATGCTCAGCTATCCTTCCGACGAGGTGGGCAACCATCTTATGGACGTCGACGCGCTCGACGCCCACGGCGTGAACCCTTACACGGACGTGTTCACGGAAAAACAGGTGTACGAAACTTTCGGCGAAGTCAAACATCCCTTCACGGGTATGGACTACATCGCTCTTTACAAGGAAATGGCGGGTGAGGGGACGGAAATCATCCTCGCCAACCGCCCGCAGGAAATCCTGAAATACGCCAAAGTCGTCATCAACGCCGACATCCACACCCGTTTCCGCACAAAACGTCTGCTTCTCGAAGCGGGAGCGGAAAAAGTCATATCTATGCACGAGATACTTTCTTCGCCCGTCGACGGCAGCGGTTTCAACCCCGATTACGGCATTCTGGGCTCCAACCTCGCCACGGACGACAGCGTCAAACTCTTCCCCCGCGACTGCGACAAGTTTGTCGAACGCGTGCAGGAACTCGTGCGCGAAAAGACGGGCAGGAACATCGAAGTTATGGTCTACGGCGACGGCGCGTTCAAGGACCCCGTCGGCAAGATTTGGGAGCTTGCGGACCCCGTCGTTTCTCCCGCTTACACCTCCGGGCTCGTCGGCACTCCCAACGAACTCAAACTCAAATATCTCGCCGACAACGCCATCGGCGACCTCAAAGGCGAAGAGGCAAAACGCGCCATACAGGATATGATAAAAGCAAAGCCCGCCTCGCTGTTCGCCTCACAGGCGTCGCAGGGCACCACCCCCCGCCGTCTCACCGACCTTCTCGGCTCTCTCGCCGACCTCACCTCAGGCTCCGGTGACAAAGGCACCCCCATCGTGTATATACAGAATTATTTCGCCAACTACGCCGACTGAACGGCGCTATTCGGCGTGATACGGCGTCAAAGCCCTTTCCGCATTGCGGTCACGTACGGTTAAGTACGCTCCCTTATGCGGGAAGGGCTTTTCCTTGTCTGACGCTCGAATATCGCCGTTCAGCAACTAACTTTGGTAATTTGGGGTCCCCATCAAGAAATCTCTGATTTTTTGATGGGGTGAATTCTGCGTCAGAGCCGCGCTCTCGACCGCTTATGTACGAACAAGTACACGGCGCGTCCGAGAGTCGCGGCTCTTTCTTGTTCTTCATCAAAATATCGCCGTTCAGCGAGATAAGTTCAGTGCGAGAAACCCCGCAAACCCGTGAGAGTGACGAAAAGAAATCACCCCCTATACCCGACGGACGCTTATTCGGAGTGCACGCGCCGCTCAGCCAAGCGTTCACAGGCGGTGCAACCGCCGCTTGAACGCCGCGGCGCGCTCCGCGACCTCGCGAGCTTGATGAGTTATTAAACAGACACGGGCGTAATGCGAGGCGAGTCGCCTTCCTCTCCCCGTGAGCGATGTTCAGTTAGTGCCGTCATCCGCTCGGTTATGTGGGTGCGAGAAATAAACTCTCAATAGAAATGTAACGTAAGTCCCGCATTTTGGCAGACGTGCTCTTTTTTCGAACGGGGGAGGAAAGCCCGAAGGGAAGGAGGGGGTTCAACACTCCCCTGTCAGAGAATGGAATAAAATCGGGGGTCCCCATAAAACGGATGCTGTCCGTTTTATGGGGTTTCATTCGGGTTCCCGTCAAATGACCGCAGGCAATTTTACGGGGCATATAAAACCGTCGCAGTCGCTTGACTATTGGAAAAGTATAGTATATATTATATGAAAAAAATAAGACGGTTCGGAAACAGCGGCTTCGGATAAGCGGGGACGCTGTTTGCGCGGAATAAGCATCGAGGACGTTTCGGCGTCCGACGGAGGCGGTATGAAAAAGAACATCGAGAAGATTCTCGCTTCGGCGGGGCTTATCATCGCTCTCGTGCTCATCGTCATCCTGATTGTCACCGCATTCGGAGGCATTGAGCAGTCGGAGTTCGACAATCAGCTGGTCAAGGGGCTTATCATAACTCTCAGCGTGCTTTATCTCGTGCTGGCGATAAGTTCGCTGACGATGCTGTTCCTCGGCAGCGACGCGGTGCGTGAGATAACCCTGCGCAGCGAACAGGGCGGCAACTGCAAGGCGACGCTCGGCGTCATCCGCAAGCTGGTGAAAGAGACGTTCTACGGAATAGACGGCGTGAAAACGGGGAAGGTGTCCCTCATCGTCAACGAGTACGGCGTCAAGCTCAAAGTTTCCGTCCGCATCACCGACCGCGACGTGTTCGAGACGGAAACGTATCTGCGCACCTTGCTCGAAGAGGTTTTCAAGGGCGCGCTGGGCTTCCGTTTCCACGCGATAGAGTTCAAAATCGTGTCCTTGCAGGCGCGTTTCAAGCCCGACAAGGACAAAGTCGACGCCGCCGTTGCCGAAAAAGTGGCGGCACACACCGCAAATTACGCCGTAGTGCCCAATCTTGTCGAACATACCGCGGCAGAGGACACGGAAGACGGCGTCGCCGAGACGGCGGAAGAAATTCCCGCCGCGGAGGAGGGTGCGGCGGTTACGGAGAGCGCGGCGGCTGAAAGCACGGCTGCGGAGGAAACGACTGCCGCAGAGGAAAGCGCCGCGGAACCCGCAGAGAACGAGAGCGAGGCGGAAGCGTCCGACGACGCCCCCGAAGAGCTCAAAGAATATGATGAGGAAGAAAATATAACGGAGGAAGGGGCAGAGGCGGACGCCGATGCCGAAAACGAGCAATGAACGAAGTTTATCTTACCCGCGAAGGGCTGGAAGAGCTGAAACGCAGACACGAAGACCTTGTCGTCAACAGGCGCAAGGAAGTTGCGGAGAGGATTAAGATAGCGCGCGAATTCGGCGACCTCAGCGAAAACGCGGAGTACGACGCGGCAAAGGAAGAACAGAGTTTTGTCGAGTCCGAAATCAAGGACCTCGAAGAGAAAATTATGCACGCCGTCATCATAGACGACGGCGAGCTGAGCAAACACGAAGTTTCTCTCGGCAGCACGGTCAAGGTGCTGGACGTCGAGTTTGACGAGGAGGCGGAGTTCCGTATCGTCGGCACGACGGAAGCGGACGCGGCGGAAAACCGCATCAGCAACGAGTCGCCTCTCGGCAAGGCGCTGCTCGGCGGGAAGAAGGGCGACGTGGTCAAGGTCCCCACTCCCAACGGCGGCACGATTGAGTACAAGATAATAGAAATCAACTGAAAGAGAACCTATGAGCGAATTCATCCCCGAAAACACCCAACCCGTGCAGGACATAAGCGAAGTCCGCAAGGTCAGGCAGGCTAAACTCGCGGAACTGGTCGCGGCGGGCAAAGACCCCTTTGAAATCACGACCTACGACCGCACCGCAACCGCAGGCGCGATACGCGCCGATTACGACGCGTACGCGGACAAAGACGTGTCCGTGGCGGGCAGACTGATGTCCAAACGCGTTATGGGCAAGGCGAGTTTCGGTCATATTGCGGACAGCGACGGGGAGTTGCAGCTCTATTTCAGCCGCGACGATATGGGAGTCGAGGCGTATCAGGAATTCAAGAAGCTGGATGTCGGCGACATCATCGGCGTCAAGGGCAAGGTGTTCAGGACCAAGACGGGTGAAATCACCGTGCACGTCGCGGAGTACACCCTGCTTGTCAAGTCACTGCTTCCTCTGCCCGAAAAGTATCACGGGCTCAAAGACCCGGAGCTTCGCTACCGTCAGCGCTATGTCGACCTCATCGCCAATCCCGGCGTGAAGGAGATTTTCATCAAGCGCAGCAAGATAGTGTCCGCCATCCGCGAATATCTGGACGGGGAGGGCTTCTACGAAGTGGAAACCCCCGTGCTCAACACGCTGGCGGGCGGCGCGAACGCGCGTCCTTTCATCACCCATCACAACACGCTCGACGTGGATATGTATCTGCGCATCGCCACCGAGCTTTATCTCAAACGCTGCATAGTCGGCGGCTTCGAGAAGGTGTACGAAGTGGGCAGGATTTTCCGCAACGAGGGGATGGACCCCAAGCATAATCCCGAATTCACCACCGTGGAAGTCTATCAGGCGTACACCGACTATAACGGGATGATGGACCTCACCGAAAACCTTATCCGCCACTGCGCGATGAAAGCGTGCGGAACTCTCGACATCACCTATCAGGGCGAGAAAATCTCTTTCGAAGGTCCGTGGGAAAGGCTCACGATGTCGGACGCGGTCAAGAGATATACGGGGCTGGATTTCGACAAGGAAGACCTTGCGGAGCTCATCAAAAAGGCAAACGGAATGGGGCTGGAACTTTCCGCGGATACGACCTGGGGCAACGCGCTCTATCAGGTGTTCGACAATTTCGTGGAAGAGAAGCTGACGGGTCCCGTGTTCGTCACGGACTATCCCGTGGAGGTCAGCCCTCTCGCCAAGAAGAAGAAATCCGACCCGAGGCTCACGGAGCGTTTCGAGCTGTTCATCGCTTGCAGGGAAATGGCAAACGCGTTCAGCGAACTGAACGACCCCCTCGACCAGCGCGAGCGTTTTGCGGCACAGATGGCGGCGAAGGCGAAGGGCGACGAGGAAGCGCAGCCCTATGACGAGGACTTCGTCAACGCGCTGGAATACGGTATGCCTCCCACGGGCGGTATGGGACTCGGCGTGGACCGTCTTGTTATGCTGCTCACGGACAGTTATACCATCCGCGAGGTGCTTTTGTTCCCGACAATGAAACCGCGCGCTTGACGGGCGCGGCGGGCCGCAAGGCAAAACGCTTGACACATCCCGCGGCGTCGGCATATAATGCACCTACGAAAGGGAGTAGTTTAGTGCCATTGTCAACATCCTGGAACGGCAAGTTCCTGGCAAGGCAGCCCGACGGGTTACAAGACTTTTGCGCAGGCAGAAGTCTTTTTTGATAACAAGGGCGAACAGACTTCTCAGAGCCGCGTACGGCTGAAAGCGCCGTTGCGGGACATAATAATATGACGGGCGTGTGCGCGCGTACGCACGCGTCCGAAAAGGGGAGCAACTGCCGCGGCAAGCCGCGGCGGCAAATAAAAGGAGAAAATATGGAAACCTTTCAGGACAAATCCGACGACGTGAAAGCGGATGTCGAAGCTGTCGCCGCGACGGAGACCTCCGCGGAAGCGGGCGGCACGTTCCACGACAAATCTGCCGAAGAAGTCCTGCGTTCTCTTTCGGCGACGGAAGAGGGGCTGACCACGGCAGAGGCGGACAAGCGCATCGCGCAGTACGGCAAGAACGCCTTGAAGGAAGCGAAGAAGAAGAGTTTGCTGCGCAAATTCCTCGAACAGTTCAAGGACGTTATGATTATCGTGCTTATCGTTGCCGCGATAGTGTCGGCGGTCATCGCCCTTGTTCAGCAGGAATACAGCGAGCTCATCGACGCCGGCGTCATTCTGCTCATCGTCATCATCAACGCGATAATCGGCGTTGTGCAGGAAAACAAGGCCGAAACGGCTATGGAAGCCCTCAAAAATATGAACAAATCCTTCTCGAAGGTGCTGCGCGACGGCGAATGGAAGCACCTTGCGAGCGAGGAAATCGTGCCGGGCGACGTAGTCAAACTCGAAGCGGGCGACATCGTGCCCGCGGATATGAGGCTGCTCACCTCCGCGTCCCTCAAAATAGAGGAAGCGGCGCTCACGGGCGAGTCCGTCCCCGCGGAAAAGGACGCCGAAAAGACGGTCGCCGCGGACGCGCCTCTCGGCGACCGTGCAGATATGGCGTATTCCAGCGGCGTCGTGTCTTACGGCAGGGGCACGGGCGTGGTTACGCATACGGGTATGAACACGGAAGTGGGCAAGATAGCCACTATGCTCACGGACGGTTCGCAGCAGACTTCGCCGCTGCAAAAACAGCTCGGCAAGACCGCGAAACTCCTCAGCATACTCGTGCTTGCGATAGCGGCAATCATATTCATCGTGCAGGCGGTGCGCGGCAACGACATTATGGACAGCTTTATGACCGCCGTCGCGATAGCGGTCGCGGCAATCCCCGAAGGTCTGCCCGCGGTCGTCACCATAGTGCTGGCTATCGGCGTGCAGCGTATGTCCAAGCGCAACGCCATTGTCAAAAACCTGCCTTCCGTCGAAACGCTCGGCTGCTGCGAAGTCATCTGTTCCGACAAAACAGGCACTTTAACCCTCAATCAGATGACCGTAAAGGGCTATTATCTGCCCGATTGCGGTTTTAAAGCGGTGGACGAAGAGAGGGCGTCTGCGGGCGGCGATTTCGATGTGTTCGTGCGCGCTATGGCGCTCTGCAACGACACGGAAAAGACCTCCGAGGGGCTCACCGGCGACCCGACCGAAACCGCGCTCGTCGCGTACGCGGAGGACTGCGGCTACGACTTCCACGCTCTCAGAGAGGATTACGTCCGCGTGGACGAAGTGCCCTTTGACAGCGTGCGCAAACTTATGACCACCGTCAACGAGCACGGCGGCGAGAGGGAAGCGTACGTCAAGGGCGCGCCCGATATGCTGCTGCCGCTTTGCACCCGCATAATGGACGGCGACACCGTGCGCGACATCACCGAAAAGGACGTCGCCGCAATCAAGAAAGCCAATTCTCAGATGGCGAAAAAGGCTCTGCGTGTGCTTGGCGTCGCGGTCAAGACGGACGGGCTCGACCACGGTCACCTCGAAAGCAATCTCGTTTTCGTCGGGTTGGTCGGAATGATAGACCCGCCCAGGGCGGAGGTTAAAGACGCGGTGCGCGTGTGCGTCGAGGCGGGTATGCGTCCCATTATGATTACGGGCGACCATATCGACACGGCGTCCGCCATTGCCTCCGAGATAGGCATTCTGCGCGAGGGCGACAAGGTCATTCTCGGCGCGGATTTGGACAGAATGTCCGACGAAGAGTTCAAGAACACCATAGAGCAGTACTCCGTGTTCGCGCGAGTCAGCCCCGAAAACAAGGTGCGCATAGTCACCACCTATCAGGGCAAGGGCAAGGTGGTCGCGATGACGGGCGACGGCGTCAACGACGCTCCGTCCATCAAGCGTGCGGACATCGGCATAGGTATGGGCATCACGGGCACGGACGTCAGCAAGGGCGCGGCGGACCTCGTGCTTGCGGACGACAACTTCGCTACCATCATAGGCGCGGTGGAAGAGGGGAGAAAGATTTTCTCCAACATAAAGAAAGCGATTCAGTTCCTGCTGTCCGCAAACATCGCGGAAGTGCTGTGCCTGTTCATCGCCACGGTCATTTTGGACATCCCCTTCCTCACGCCCATAATGATACTCTGGATTAACCTTGTGACGGACAGCTTCCCCGCGCTTTCCCTCGGTATGGAAGAGGCGGAACGCGACGTTATGAAGAAGCCGCCGCGCAAGTCTTCGTCCAGCCTCTTTGCGGGCAGGACGGGCGTGGATATCCTCGTGCAGGGCTTTATGCAGACCGCGCTGGTTATGACGGCATTCTGCATCGGCTGTTACGTCATCCCCGGCGGTATGGCGGAAAGACACGACGAAGCGATGACGATGGCGTTCGTCAGCCTTGCGCTCATCCAGCTCTTCCACGCGTACTCGATGCGCTCGCAGGACAACAGCATCCTCAACAAGAAGCTGTTTGCCAACAAGTATATCAACCTGAGCTTCCTCATCGGCGTTGCGCTCACCGTGCTCGTCGTTGTCGTGCCTCCCTTCCGCACCGTGTTCGAAACCGCGATGCTCAACGGAATGGAGTGGGGCGTGTCGATAGCGGTCGCGTTTGCGATAATTCCGCTGGTCGAGATTTACAAACTCGTCGTGCGCCTCATCCGCAAACACAACGAGAAGAAAGCCGCGGCGGCGGTCGCCGCAGAGTAAGGCTCCTTACGGCAGTCGGAACGGCGGAGGGCACACCTCCGCCGTTTGTTTTAAGAAGGCTATTCCGCAGTCGGTCGGAAAGCCTTCCGCGCGGTGCGCCCGCTCTGTTGCGGTTGGTCCCCGCGGCGGGATAAGCCCTTTTGCGGGCGGGCGCGCTTTCAAAGGATTGCCTTTTTCCCGTATGTATATTATAATTTAGTGACCGATTACCGAAGAGAGGACAATATGGCTGATTTCGATATCGAACTCGTCGGCAAAATAGGCTCGATGGCGCTCATCGACCGCGATTATCAGGATATGAACTACAACATCATAGCCAGACTTTCGCGCGAGCTGCGTCCCGGATATATATGGGTCACGTCGGGCGCGACCGAGATAGGGCGGCTGGACTACATCAAGCGTACGGGCAGGGAACTGCACGGCACGGACGAAGAAAACAAGACGGACTATTCCGCACAGGGGCAGTCCATCCTGATGCAGACTTACAGGCAGTTCATAGACAGCCGTTTCAGCGTAAGGCAGATACTCGTCGAGCACCAGCATTTCAACGACGAGGAGAAGCGTGCGCATCTTTACCAGATGCTCTGCCGCTGCCCGGGACAGAACGCCATCCCCATCATCAATTACAACGACCCCGTGAGTTACGAGGAGAACCGCAAGCACGAGATAGGCAGGATACTTGCCGAACGCGGGCGTGCGATAGAGTGCGTCGACAATGACGAAACGGCAAGCCAGATTGCCTGCCTCGTCAAGTGCAAGACGCTGCTCATTATGACGACGACGGAGGGCATTTACTCCGACCCGGACGACGAAAAGTCGCTGGTAAGACGCGTGAGCGGCAAGGACGTGTACGAGCTCATCGCCAATGTGGAGGAGCTGCAATCCCATTGCGCGGGAGCGTCGCGCAAAGGAGCGCACGGCGCGCGCGCGAAACTCGAATATATCAAGGAGCCGCTGAAAAACGGCACCACCGTCATCATAGGCAGCAGCCGCTACGGGATAGCGGAACTTCTGGACGGAAGCGTCCCCTGCACCCGCATAGGGCTGTGACGTGACAAAGCGCGGAGGCCTTTTTCCGCGTCACGCCGCCAAAACCTTGCGACAAAAAGCCGCATAATGCAAAAACGCGCGTTAAACGCGCGTTTTTGCATTGTAAAGTCGCCGTTTTACTTTTTAAGCACGGCTTTGAACTCCGCTTTCAGCTCTTCGCGTTCGGACTCGGAAAGGGAGGAGGCATACGCCTTTGCGCTCTTGCGGGCAAGGCGGAGCAGGTCGCCGTCGCTCATATCGGCGAGTACGGAAACGGGGACGGGTCTGGACGTGCGGGAAACGAGGTCCTGCAAGAGCATGAGCGCTTTCATCTTGCGGACGTCTATGCCGAGGTTGTCTGCCGCCAGCGAAAGTTCCGCTTCGCTCATTCCCGTCACGACGTCCGCGTGCGCGACCTTTTCTTCGTAAAGCGCGATGAATTCGGGCGTTATCTTGCCCAGCACGTATTCGGATATGCCGCAGGAAATCTGCGTGCCGTCCTCTTCGCCCGGCATAAAGTTTTCCGCCCCCCTTTCGCGCGCCTTTCCGTCGCGGGGTTCGGGTCTGACGTCATCCGTGCCGTCAGAGGGCGGGACGGGCGCAGAATCGCCGTCGAAGTAGGGCAGGGGCATAGGACGGTGCCCGCCGTCTTTACCGGGCGTTCTGCCGAGGTCGGGTCTGCTTTCCCCGCGGCTTCCGTGTCCGCGGTGAGGACGACGGCTTTCGTGTTTTCCGCCGTCGGGTTTTCCGGTGACGGAGTCGGGGGAAGAGTCTTCCGGCGAAACCTGTTCGGTTTCGGGAGCGGAGTCGGGGAGTTCTTCCCTGATTGGCATTTCGGAGGCGCACACTGCGGTTTCGGCATACGTTTCGGGCGCCGTAACGGCGTCGGCGATGCCTCCCGCGGATGTTGCCGAGAGCGCAGCGAGTACGGTAAGAATTGCGGATTTAATCATTTCGGTCTCCTTGAAATTTATTTCGGACGCGCCCGCGTATGCGTGCGTTCCGTTCGGTTTATTTTGGGAAGGCGGAAAATTTTTATACGAAATCGTTAATTTATTAACTTTTTTTCGCGCCGCTATTGAAAACGGATTTTTTTGATGTTATACTTCAATCGTTAAGGAGGAATGCCTATGCAGAAAGAAAAACTCGACTTTTTGACCGCCAAGGCGCGCAAGCTCCGCGACGATGCGATTGAGATTATCGGTCACTTCGGCGTCGGACACATCGGAGGCACGATGTCCGTTATGGACGCGCTCACGGTCATTTATTACGACAAGGCAAACGTAGACCCCAAAAACCCCAAAAAGCAGGACCGCGACCGCGTGATTATGTCCAAAGGCCACGCGGGTCCCGCAATGTACGCCGTGCTGTGCGACCTCGGCTATTTCCCCAAGGAATGGATGAAGACGCTCAACCAGAACGGCACCAACCTGCCTTCCCACTGCGATATGAACAAGACCCCCGGCATAGATATGACGGCGGGTTCGCTGGGACAGGGGCTGTCCGCGGCGGTAGGAATGGCGCTTGCGGCGAAGATAGACCGCAATCCCGCGACGATTTACTGCTTCATCGGCGACGGCGAGAGCCAGGAAGGGCAGATTTGGGAAGCGAGTATGTTTGCGGGTTCACGCAAGCTCGACAACCTCATCGTGCTGCTGGACAGCAACAGGATGCAGCTTGACGGTCCCGTGGAAAGCATCAACGGTCTGGAACCCATCGTGGACAAGTGGAAAGCCTTCAATTTCTTCGTGCAGGATGTCGACGGACACGACCTTTCCGCCATATCCGACGCAATCGACGCGGCGAAGGCACAGCATGAGAAGCCCTCGATGATTGTTCTGCGCACCGTCAAAGGCAAGGGAGCGTCCTTCACGGAAGGCGTTGCCAACTGCCACAGTATGTCCGTGCCCGAAGAGGTGTGGAGAAAAGAAACGGGGAGGTACGAATAATGACCGACGAAAAAGAAATCAGGCAAGTAATGGCAGCCGGGCTCGTCGAAGCGGCGAAAAAGGATGACAGGATTGTCGTGCTCGACGCCGACCTTATGAGCTGTCACGCTACGAAGTGCTTCCTCGAAGCCTTCCCCGAAAGGTTCATCAACGTAGGCATCGCGGAAGCGAATATGATTGGCGTCGCCGCGGGTATGGCGGCGTTCGGGAAAATCCCGTTCGCGTTCAGTTTCGCGCCCTTTGCGACGAGAAGATGCTACGACCAGATTTTCATCTCCGTCGCGTACAGCAAACTCAACGTCAAGATAGTGGGCTCCGACCCCGGCGTCATGGCGGAAGCCAACGGCGGCACCCATATGCCTTTCGAGGATATGAGCCTTATGCGCGCCATCCCCAAGATGGTGTGCTTCGAGCCCACCGACGCCGCTATGCTCACCAAGGCCCTGCCGCAGATTATCGAATATCCCGGCGCGGTTTACATCCGTATGTTCCGCAAGAAGACGGAAAAGATTTTCGACGACACTCTGGACTTCAAGCTCGGCAAGGCGGTCAAGGTGCGCGCGGGCAAGGACGTGACCCTCATCGCGTCGGGCATAATGGTGGACAGAGCTCTGAAAGCGGCGGACGAACTCGCGGCGGACGGCATTTCGGCGGCGGTCGTCAATATGCACACCTGGAAGCCCATTGACGCGGACGCGATTTGCGAAGCCGTGAAGGAAACGGGCGCGGTGGTCACCTGCGAGAACCACAGCACGTTCGGCGGCCTCGGCAGCGCGGTCGCGGAGGTGATGGGGCAGAAGTGTCCCGCACCTATGGAGATGATAGGCGTGGTCGACAGCTTCGGCGAGGTCGGCAAGCAGGCTTATCTCAGCGAGAAGTTCCATCTCACCGTGGCGGATATCGTCGCCGCGGCAAAGAAAGCGGTCGCACGCAAGTGAGACGGCGCCGCGCTTCTGCGCGGACGGACAACGCAAAACGGAAAGGCGCGGACATCCGCGCCTTTTTGTGCGGAAATCCGCACGCGGTGCGGTGATTAAAATTATAAACAATTAAACTAATTTCGGTTTTGGTATTGACACCCGATTTTGGATAAAGTATTATAATTGGTAGGAAAATTCTATTATGAAGCGGCCTCGGAGGAGGGGAATCGACGGTTTTTCTGCTTCGCGCTGCGGTAAAGGAGGAATTATGGACAATGTCACAAGAGCAAAGATAAACCTGTTCGCAGTCCTGCGCAACATCGAGGATCTTTGCACTATGGATCCCGTTTCCGCGGATCTCATCAAAGACGTCGATCTCGGCGTGGAATTCAATGTGCCCGAAGTCGGCGCCGCCGTCCTGACGTTCAAGGGGGGCAAATGCAAGTTTACGAGAGGCAAAGGCAAGTCCGCCCTTAAACTCTATTTCACCTCTCCCGAGCATTTCAACAATCTGATTGCTCCTCCCGTCGACCCCAAGACCGGAAAACCCAAGATGGTCATCCCCATCTTCTACAACGTGTTCAAAGTCGGCTTCCTGCTCAACACCTTCACGAAGCTGGCCGACAGACTGAGCTATTATCTCCAACCCGCTCCCGACAAGAAAGAGGAGCTGCTCAAAGACCCCGCCTATTTCGAGACGAACACCATACTGACGGCTTACACCGCGTTCTATGCGATGAGCGAAATCGCCAACAGCGACTTCGTCGGCAAAGCGATTGCGCGCCGTATGCCCGACGGCGTCATCGCCTGCTCGGTCGGCGGCACCGACCTTGCCGTGAACATTGCGGTCAAGAACCATAAATTCGTCACCAACAAAGGCAAAGTCAAAGAGCCGCGCGCCACGATGGTATTCGGCGATTTGCAGTTCGCGCACGACCTGCTCAACGGAAAGTCTTCCAGCTTCACCGGTATGGGCACGGGACAGTTCCAAATCAGCGGTTACGTCGAAATGCTCGAACAGATGGCGAAGCTGCTCACTCAGGTCAGCTACTATCTCGCCTAATCGGATAAGGAGGAATTGATTTTATGAAACTCAACTACGAACCCAAACAAATATATGACGTTTCCAAAGGACAGGAGCTCTTCAAAAAAGCGCTCAAATACGTCCCCGCGGGCATTTACGGTCACCTCGGTCCCTCCGAAGGCTGTATGATTCCCGTCAGCGCGTATCCTCTGTTTATGTCCCGCGCGCAGGGCACCTACATCTGGGACCTCAACGGCAACCGCTACATTGACTATATGTGCGCGTACGGCCCCAACTTCCTCGGCTACAACGACCCCGACGTCGACGCGGCGGCAATCGAACAGCTCAAAAAGGGCAACTGCACCACGCTCATTGCGGAGTCTATGGTCGAAATGGCGGAAGAGATGGTCAACACCATCAATATGGCGGACTGGGCGTTCTTCGGCAAGAACGGCGGCGATATGACCGCGTTCGCAGTTATGATTGCCCGTGCTTACACCAACCGTAAGAAGATAGTCCTCGTCAGCGGCTACTATCACGGCGTCGCTCCCTGGATGCAGAAGCTCGGCTATTCCGGCGTCACGGAAGAAGACCTTGCCAACAACCTTTACATCGATTGGAACGCTCCCGACCAGTTCGAGAAACTCATCAAGAAGTATCCCGGACAGATTGCGGGTCTCATCGCCACGCCTTACTATCATCCCACTTTCGTCGACAACCAGCTTCCTCCCGAGGGTTACTGGCAGAAGATGCGCAAGCTCTGCGACGACAACGGCATAGTCCTCATCTTCGACGACGTCCGCGCGGGCTTCCGTATCGACGAAAAGGGCAGCGACTATCACTACGGCATCGAAGCCGACCTGTCCTGCTTCTGCAAGGCAATCGCCAACGGCTACAATATGTCCTGCATCTGCGGCAAGGAAAAACTCAAAAACGCGACCGCGGACATCGCCTACACCGGCAGCTACTGGCTCTCCGCAGTTCCCTTTGCGGCAGGCATCGCAACCCTCAGAAAGGCGAAGGCAACCCACGCCGTCGAAGAGAACGCCAAGAAGGGCAGAATCCTCACCGACGGGCTGAAAGAAGTGGCGAAGGACAACGGTTTCGACCTCCGCGTGACGGGCGAACCCGCAATGTTCTATCTGCGCCTCGGCAACGACTATCCCTCCACCATCCTGCATCAGGAATGGGTTGCGGAGTGCGTCAAGCGCGGCGTGTTCTTCACCTCGCACCACAACCACTTCATCAACTCGGCTCTCTCTCAGGAAGATATGCAGTACACCTGGGAAGTCGCCGACGAAGCGTACAAGATTGTCAGGGCAAACCATCCCGACGCGAACTACATCAAGTAAGGACCGCAATCCCGCGCAGTCGCGCGGACGCGGCTTGTACCGACTCAAACTCAAAACAAAGGCTGTGCCGTTTCGGCACAGCCTTTGTGCGTTTCGGGAGCGCGGCTGCCGCGGGCGTCGGGGCGGAAGGCGCGGCAGAGGATTGAGCGGGATGGCCCGTGGGATATTGCGCGGCGCGTCAGGAGAGCACGACCGTGCCCGACGTGAAACTGTCTATTATGCCCGCCGCGGCGAAGCCCGCCCGTTCGAAGGCGGCGGACAGGTCTGCCTGAGATGCCACGGAGTATGCGTTCGAGGAGCAGTATTCCGCAAGCGCGCGGAGCATTGTGTCCTCGCCCGCAAGCGTGAGAAGAGTGTCGAATAGCAGCAGCCCCTTGCAATATGTCACCGCGACGTATTCGCCGTTGGTGAGATAGGAAGACAGATGTCTGTTCATTGCGGGGTCGAACCCTATCTCCGACGGCATACGCTCGTATACGGCATAATAGGCGGCGGCAGAGGAAACCAGCTCGCCGTAAGAGGTGTTATCGCCCGTGCGGCGGAAATAATATGCCGTGCTGAATTCGGTGAGCCCTTCGTCCAGCCATGGGGAATTGAGCTGGTCGGAGCCGACAAGCCCGAACCACCATTGATGTGCGGTTTCGTGCACGACGGTGCGCTCGTATTCCGTCCTGTCCGCGACGGACGGGTCAACGGTGACCAGCGTGCCGAATTCCATACCGCCCGCGCCCATAGGCGCCTGCACCACGGTGAAAGCGGAGTAGGGATATTCTCCGAACGCGTCGGAAAACACGCGGAGCGCGTCGGCGGCAAGAGCAAGGGTTCCCTCTGCGTCATTGTCGGACAGACAGAAACAGTTCACTCTCACATCCCCCGACGGCAGAGCGGCGGAACCCGTGTGCACTTCGAAGTCCTCGGAGAGCACCAGCGCGAAATCCCGCACGTTTTCCGCCGTGATTTCCATACGTTTCGTCCCGTCCGTTACGCTGCTTTCCGTCACTTCGCCCGATGACGCCGCCACAAACTCTTCGGGTACGTCGGCGGTGACGTAAAACGAGGATATGTCGCTGAAAAACGGGTCGCCCGCGGCGGTGTACCCGTCGGTGCGCGGAGTTCCGTTTTCGTAATGGCACAGCACCGGGTAAAAGCCCGTGAAATTGACCGTCGACTCCGTCACTCCGAAACGCGCGTTGCACTCGGGCAGAGTGAGCGCCGCCGTGACGGACAGCGTCACGGTTTCGCTCGATTGCGGCGCATACGGAATGCGGAGTATTGTATTGTCCGTGCCGCAGATTTCGTATTCCGACGTTTTTCTGTTCAATTCTACGCTTAAAATCTCGATTTTGCCGAAACTTTCGCCGTCATAGAAAAACTTGTCGCGGTCGGCGGCAAAGTACGGAGGGCTTGACGCGCCCTCGGCAAAGGCGTTCGGATAAAGATGAAGCGAGATGTCCGTCAGCGTATCGTCCGTGTTGTTGGTGAAAAGGATTTCCTCTTTCAGTTGCGCGGTGATGCCGCCGTCGTAGGTGAGGTCGATGTCGTAGACGGGGACGGGCGAGGACGGCGAGGGCAGTTCCGCCCTGTCGCAGGCGACGAGCAGCAGCGCAAAGCACAGCGCCGCAAGCGCCGCGGCAACGAGAAAGAAAAAGCTCTTTTTACGCGCGGTCTTCATTTTTGCGCCTCACTTCGACGAAAGGGTGAGTTCCATCAGCTTTCCGTGTCTGCGCGCGGTTTCGACCAGGTCCACGGTGACGCGCATACCGCGGGAGGCGAGTTTTTCCCCGGAATAGGAGAACAGGTCGTCCGCAAGCGTTCTGCCCAGCAAAAAATTGTAGTCCGCAATCACCCTGTGCGGAGTGAAGCCGTCGTCGCCGAAAATGACTTCGGGTCTGCCCGCGGCGTCGCGGAGATAGACGTGGGTTTCGCTTTCTTCCTCGGCGGGACGCACGTCCAGCGCCGCAGGGGAGTCGGGACGGATGTCCGCCTGCACGGGGGAGAAAAAGACGGGGCGTCCGTCTTCTTCCGCCGCCGCGCCCGTCGGGGACTTCCCGTCCGCCGCATCCGCCGCTTTCTCCGCGTCTGCGGGCTTCGCCGTGCGCGGCGGGGCGGCTTCGGAGTCGCCGAGTATTGTCGCCTTGTAGTCGCTTTTCGCCTTCGGGAAGGGCACTTTCGGAGTGTTTCTTCTGCCGCTTGCGGAGTCTTTGAGCAGCCATACGTCGCCGAATGCACGGAAGGAAGAGGGCGAGTAGGACACGCCGTCCGCAACGATGGCGCTCACTCTGCCTTTCGCCGAGAAAACGACGTCGCTCACCGCGCCCTTGAAACGTCCCGTCCCCGTATAGACCTTTTTGCCTATGGGGGATGAAACGAGCGGAGAAAGGTCCGCGTCGCCGCGGGAAGTGAGCGCAAGCGCGTCGTCCGTCATAAGCGCGTCGGCAACCGACGCGACCGCGGAGAAGGGCAGAAGCATTTTCTCTCCCGCGCACGCGACGTCAAAATATACAATATTTCTACAATTTCCGTCAAAATATACATCGGCCGTGCTGCCGATGAGAGAGCTGTCGGCTTTGCATACGACGTCGCGGTTCAGGGTTTCGGACAATTTCATCTCATACCACCTCCCGAACACTTTATGCCGCACTCCGCCGCCTTATGCGGAAAAGCGGGGCGTACGGCACGTTTTTGAACGAAAAAGCATATATTATAACCCCTTTTGCGCGCCGAATACGAAACGGTTATGACGTGAAAACAAGAGTTATTCACGAAGTTGTCCACAATTTCGGGCAAAAATGTGAATAACTCGGTGGACAAGGTCGTATTTTTATGCTTGCGTGAATATATTCAAAATTGAAACGATATGCAGAAAATCAGGGTGATTTCAATCCCGCGGAGGCGGATTTTCAAGGTGATTGCGTTGGCGCTGGCGGCGGTTCTGCCCGTGTTGTGCGTGCCTGCCGTCACCGTGCTTGCGGAGAACATCGGCGCCGTGACCGTCGTCATCGACGCGGGACACGGCGGAGCGGACGGCGGCGTGACGGGGGTGAATACGGGAGTCAAGGAAAGCGACCTCAATCTTGCCGTGTCGAAACTTGTCGGAGAGTATTTCGAAAGCGGCGGCTTCCGCGTGGTCTACACCCGCAGCAATAAGGGCGGGCTGTACCGCGAAACGGACGGCAACAAAAAGCGTGCGGATATGCAGCGCAGGGCGGAGATAATCCGCGACGCGTCCCCCGCCGCCGTCATCAGCATACATATGAACACCTTTTCCGCTTCGTCGCGTCGCGGCGCGCAGGTGTTTTTCGACGCGTCGTCGGAGAGGGGAAGGGCATTTGCGGAGATAATGCAGGAGGAGCTCAACCGCACGTTCAACGTCCCCGACGCGGGGAGGGAATTCGCGCCGCTCACGGCGGAGAAATACATTTTGCAGCAGTCCGCGGCGCCTGCCGTAATCGTGGAGTGCGGATTTTTGTCCAATCCTGTCGACGAAGCGAATCTGCTCGACCCCGATTACAGGGCGGAATTCGCCTACTCCGTCTTCCGTGCGGCGGCGGCTTTCCTTTCGGACGGAGCGTGAACGCATTTTTGCATTTCGCGCAATCGCAGCGTTTATCCGCATTTCCCGCGTGATAAAAGCCACATACGAGCAAAACCGCTTTGATTGTCCGCCGCGGAGTCTTTGCGTGTCCTTTGACGGTGCGCTTTTCATACGGCGGCTAAGTGCGGGTTTTTGTTGATTTTGCTTCGCGCGTAAGTTATAATTTCCGAAGGTTATAATAACTCACGCGTATGCGCGGGCGGACATCCGATGGGAAAACACGACGGTCACAGAGAAAGAGTGCGCGAGAAAATCGCGGCGGCAGGGCTTGATACGTTTCAGGACCACGAAGTCCTGGAATATATTCTGTTTCATTGCATACCCAGGAAAAACACCAACGAAATAGGACACGAACTCATCGACAGGTTCGGGAGCTTTGCGGATGTTCTGAACTCCGACAAGGAGCGTCTGAAAGAAGTGCCGGGGATGACGGAGATTGCGGCACTGTTTCTGTCCGTGCTTCCCGACATAATGCGCCGATATCTGCTCAGTGCGGAGCGCAAGCGGACAAACCTTTCGGGCAGACGGAAGGTGCGCGATTACATTGCGAAAGAAATGTACGGTGCACCCGTCGAGATTGCGGGTGCGGCGGCGCTGGACGCGCAGGACGGGCTCATCAGGTTCAGAAAACTCGCGTCGGGCAAGGGCGACGGCGTGAACGTGTCCGTGCGGCAGGTGGTGGACTTTGCGCTGGGTACGAACGCGGTGTCCCTGGTGCTGGCGCACAATCATCCCGGCGGCAACGTCAATCCGTCGCAGGAAGACGTGGAGCTTACGCGCGAGCTGGCGTACGTTCTGGACAGCATAGGGGTCAGACTGCTGGACCACATCATATATGCGGGCACGGAGAGTTTTTCGTTTGCGGAAAGCGGACTGCTCGGCGACATTCTCGGAAACTGAAAGAGGTGAAAATGGAAAAGACGGTAAGGACGCGTTTCGCGCCCTCTCCCACGGGATTTATGCACATAGGCAATCTGCGCACGGGGCTTTACGCCTATCTGTTCGCGCGCCACAACGGCGGCAGGTTTATCCTGCGCATAGAGGATACGGACAGGGAAAGACAGGTCGAGGGAGCGGAAGAGATGGTCTACCGCACCCTGCGCGCGGCGGGTATGGATTACGACGAAGGGCCGGACCGCGACGGCGGCTGCGGACCTTATATCCAGAGCGAGCGCGCGGCGATATACCGCGAGTATGCCGAAAAGCTCGTTGAAGCGGGCGGAGCGTATTACTGTTTCTGCTCGAAGGAAAGGCTGGAAAGTCTGCACGGCGAGAACGGCACGCACACTTACGACCGTCATTGCCGCAATCTTACGCAGGAGGAGGTGCAGGCGCGGCTCGCGGCAGGGGAGCCTTACGTCATCAGGCAGAAGGTGCCCGACGGCGTTGTGTCCTCTTACGTCGACCTGGTTTTCGGCGAGATTTCCGTGTCCTCCGACGACATAGAGGACGGCATACTGCTCAAATCCGACGGGATGCCGACTTACAATTTCGCCAACGTCGTGGACGACCATCTTATGGGCATCACGCACGTCATACGCGGCACGGAGTATCTCAGCTCCACGCCGAAGTACAACCTCATTTACGACGCGTTCGGATGGGAAAGACCCGCGTATATGCATCTGCCGCCCATAATGAAGGACGCCACCCGCAAGCTGTCCAAACGCTACGGCGACGCGAATTTCGAGGATTTCATCGCAAAGGGCTATCTGCCCGAAGCTGTGGTCAATTACGTTGCGCTGCTAGGCTGGTGTCCCAAGAACAACGCCGAAAAGATGACTATGGCGGAGATGACGGAATATTTCGACATCGACGGCATCTCGGTCAGCAGTTCCATATTCGACGAGGCGAAGATGCGCTGGCTGAACGGGGAATATCTCAAAGCAATGAGCGAGGAGGAATTCTACCGCGTGAGCGCGCCGTGGATTGCAAAGAGCAAAGCGGGCGGCAAGTTCGACGACCGCGAGATAGCGAAACTTATGCAGACGCGCGTGGACGTGCTGGGAGAGATACCCGAAAAGATAGATTTCCTTGACGAATTCGGCGCGTACGACCTCGGTATGTATGTCCACAAAAAGATGAAAGTGGACCTTGACGTGGCAAAACAGGCGGTTAAAGTGTCGGTTGCCGCGCTTGAACCGCTTTCGGATTGGACGGAAGAGAGCATAAAGGCGGCGGTCGTCGCCGCGGCGGAAGCGGCGGGAATGAAGAGCGGACAGGTGATGTTCAGTATGCGCGTCGCGCTCACGGGACAGCCGTCCACTCCGGGCGGAGCTATCGAGATGGCCGTCGTGCTGGGCAAGGAAGAGAGTCTCAGGCGACTGGCGTTTTCCGACGGACTGCTTGCCGCCGCAGAGTAAAAGCACATCGCCGCGCAGTGGGGCGCGGCAGGGGAAGTGAAATGAGCAGATTTTTGACAATACGCAATCTTTCGGTCATCGCGCTGGCGGTTCTGCTTGTACTGTGCGCGCTGATGCCTGCGGCTTTTTGCGGGACGGCTTATGCTGCGGAGTTTTCCGCGGATGCCGTGACGGCGACGACGTACGGCGATTATGACACCGACTCCCTGTGGTATTTCGCGGAAGACGAACTCAACATTTCCGCACTGCGCGCCTTTGTGAGCACGAACGTCATCCCCGTGCTGGAAGCCAATTCATATGACGACCCCGTGGTCATCGCGGTCGTCGACACGGGACTGGACCTCACCAATTCCGTTTTCAGCGGGCTTTTGCTGACGGACGAAGACGGGCGCATAATGGGGTACAATTCCTATTACGACTCCAAAAACGACAGCTCGAAGCTCGGCGACATAGACGACGAAACGGAGGACAAGCACGGCACCAAAGTCGCAAGCGTGATTGCGATGCTCATCCGCGAACTCGGGCTGGAAGACTACATCAGGATATATCCCGTGAAGGCGTCCTATCCGTCCGACTCCTCAGACGGCGGCGTGAACAATTTCGACCGTACGACGGTGCGGCTCGCGATATCCAACGCCGCGGAAACGGGAGCGGACGTCATCAACCTTTCTCTGTGCTCGACGACGGATTCCGCATCGACGTGGGCGAACGACGCGCAGCTGCAAAACGTGATAGCGTCCGCGGCGACGCAGGCGACGATTGTCGCGGCGGCGGGCAACGAAGGCCGCGCGAGCACGTCCACGAAATTTTACCCCGCGGCATACGACGGCGTCATAGGCGTGATGGCGTCGGCGGAAGGCGGCACATACTACAAAGAAAATAAAGGGACGAATTACGGCCCGGCATACGACGTTTTCGCCCCCGGCGCAAACATTCTCGTGTCCGGCGCCGACGCGTCTTACGAATTGACCAGCGGCACGAGTATGGCGACTCCCATCGTGTCTTTTGCCGCCGCGCTACTCAAACTCACTCTGACGGCGGAAGAGCTGGCAGGCGGCGAAGCCGTGCCCCGCAACACCGTCGTGACAAGGCTCATCACCCATTATTTCGAGGACGACGCGTCCGTCACGGCGGCGAGCGGCGACGAATACAAAAAACTCAACATCCTGAAACTTGTGTCCGAAGATATCCTCAATATGGATGACGCGTGGCTTCCCGTCACGGGCATCAGCGTGTCCGCCACGAGAGGCGGAAGCGCGGTCACGTCGGGCGGGAGTATGACGGTGCAGACGATACGCGAAACGGGCAGCGGCAGGTCATATCTCGATTTCACCGCTTCGCTCACACCCGTGGGCGACACCGACCCCGCTCTCGAAGACACCATAGTGTGGGAGCTTGTCGAATACACCGAGGACAGTTCGGGAGAGGAGAGCGAGGCGAGCGTCACGCAGATAGGCAGCGGCGCGTCGTGCGGCTATCTGTTCTCGCGTGCGGGCGATTTCGGAGTGCGCGCAAGCATCACCACGTCGAGTGACACTTATACCGCGGAGTTCCGCGTCACGGTCGCGCAGGCGGCGTGGAACGGCGCGAACGCGTTCATCGTCACTTCCGATTACATTTCCTCCGACGCATACGTCAACGGGACGGGCGGAAGCATTGAAAACGGAGTCACCCTCTACGGCACGGGCAATTCCGTGACGCTCACGGTGACCACAATAGAAGACGTTGCGTACGAGGCAATCAACTGGTACGTCAACGGAGAAATCGCTTGGACGGGCGCGACGTTCACGTTCGAGCCGTCGGGCGTCCCCGGCAAAGATTACACCGTCACGGCGCAGGTCATTCTTTCCGACACTGATAAACCGTTTGTGCGCGGAGCGTTCACCGTTCACCACAAATCCTGGGCGGCGCATCCGCTCTTTGCGATACTTTGGACCGCGCTCGGAGTCGGCGTCTGTGCGGGTGCGGCGGTGCTGATAGTCCGCGCGAAAAAGAAAAAAGCCGCTGCCGCGGCGGCGGAAGCGGAGAAGGATATTCTTCTTCCCGCCGAAGAGGAGAAAAAGTCCCCGATACGCAAAAAATGACGAAACCGCTGCATTAACGGACGATACGAAACAATAAAACCGCCGTACGGCGGTTTTATTTTTCCGTGAGTTATGCGCGTAGTCCGTCGCCGAGCGTTGCGCGGCGGACGTGCAGGGTGAAAACAAACACCAACGGGCAAGCGGTTTGTGCGCGGAAAGAAGCGTTCTAATCCGACGCAAGTTGTGCGCGATGAAAAGTAAAAGTAAGCGCCAACGGATGAGTGGATTGCGTGCGGTAAGGTGCGTTCTAATCCGACGCAAGTTGTGCGTGATGAAAAGTAAAAGTAAGCGCCAACGGGTGAGCGGTTTGGGGACGGAAAGAAGCGTTCTAATCCGACGTAAATTGTGCGTGATGTGAAGTAAAAGTAAGCGCCAACGGCGTCAGGTGTCGTCGCGGAGGAACATTATCCCGCGCGTGTGCACGTCCGAATAGGAAAAGGTGCGCACTTCTCCGCTTTCCGTTTTCACGGTGAACACGGCGGGGAAGACCGCAATGATGCTGCCTCGGCAGAGGGAGCTCCGTCCCCGTCCTTCGTTGACTTTCATCAGAAGAGGAATGCCTGCGAGCGCTTCCACGCGCGCTTTTGCTTCGCCTATGCCTTTGCCTATTTCTCTCATAGTCGGATTGTTCCCCCGCGGCGCGAAATTTATACTTTCGGGCATAAGGGGGAAGCGCGCGGCATAAGATGTTGAGGAATTGGAGGCGAATATGTTCAAATACGAAAAGTTCAACGCAAGCAACATCGTGACCGCTCCCGCCGTGGAGCGCGTGGTCGAGTTTTCACCGTCCGGGTTGGATGCGGGCGACGTCGCGCGCGTGCTTTCCCTCGCCGTGGACGGCAAGGTCATCTCTTCGGAAGCGAACGACGGCTTTGCGGACATTACGGGCAGAGTGAATTTCCGCCTCGTGTACCAGACACGCGAAGGCGGTGTCAGGGGAGTGGACTACAACGCCGATTTCAACCTTAAAGTGGAAGGGAACTTCACGGGTGACGACAGCGTGAGCGCGGAAGTCGCCGTGGTGGAAGCGGATGTGACGACCGGCGATTCCGTGGTGCTCTCCGCCGTAGTGTCCGTGCGTGCGAGCGCGGTTCAGCGCACCGAAGAAGAGTGCCTCGTGGACGCGGAACAATGTTACAAGACGGTGGACACGGTGCGTCTTCCCTCGCTCGTGGCGGCAAAGACGGTTTCCGTCAGCGTGAGCGAAGAGGCGGAAGCGGGTGACGTGGACAGCGTGCTGCTTGCCGACGCGCAGGCGGTGATTGTGTCCGCAGTCGCGGGCGACGGAAAGATAACGGTGGAGGGCAAGGTGCGCGCCGCCGTGACTTATACCGAGGACGAGGAGATACGCATACGCGAAATGGTCGTACCTTTCACGGAAGAGATTCTCGCAGACGGCGTGGAAGAAGGCGACAAGGTCTGCGCGTCGGCGGCGGTCAGAACGTCCAAAATAGTCCTTGCGGGTGTGCCGGGGGCGAATATTATCCGTTTCGACGCGGATATTGCCGTGCGCGTCAGCGTCGTCAGGTGCAGGGGAACGGACGTGATTGCGGATATGTTTATGCTCACCAACGAGGTCGAGCTCGGCAGGGAAAACAGAAAATTCACCTTCTTCGGCGGGCTGAAATACGTGTCCGAAAGCATTTCGGGCACCGCCTCGCTGGAAGACCGTCCGCCTGCGGAAAGCGTAATTGCCGTGCCGTATGCACGCTGCTTCGCGGCGAAGGCGGAAGTGGCGGATACGGGTGCTTTGGTGGAAGGCGTGCTCACCGCCGACGTCATCTACCGTGACGAAAACGGCTTGAACTCCGTGCGCGCGGAAGTGCCTTATTCCGTGGAAATCGACGGGACGTTCGGCGCGGAAGTCAGAGCGGTGTGTTTCGTGGAAGAAATAAAGGCGAAGGCGCGCCGCGGCGAGCTGGACATCGAGGCGGAAGTCGGCATACTGCTCACGCATTACGAAGTGGGCGAAGCGGAGTACATCTCCTCCGTCACTGTGGGCGAAGAGAAGGAACGCAACGACTCCGCGCTCTCCCTCTACATCGTGTCCGAAGGCGACGAGATGTGGGATGTGTGCAAGGCGCTCACCGCAACGCCCGAGGACATTCTCGCACAAAATCCGACTCTGTCCGTTCCCCTCGCGGAAGGCGACAGGGTGGTGTATTTCAGAACGCTGGCGTAAATGCGCTCCCCGCACGACGCGGGAAAAGGCGGAGAGGGTTTTTCCCTCTCCGCCTTTGCATTAAATCAAAACGCGATGTTAAACAGACAAAATATGACGATAAACGCAGGAATTGTGTTTTAAGAAGGAATTTACCCGCCACCCGATTTGCGGGCTGCACCTGTTTTCGCGGTACGGGCGCACCCGCGTCGTGCGGATGATTGCGCCGCGAAAACGGCACGGACCTGAATGTTTTGAGGCGCAGCCGACGTTCTTCCGCCGCTCTGTGTCTTGTCCGTATTGATGGCTTCGCCTTGCGCCAAGACTGCGCGGCAGGCGGCGTTATCTGCGTGATGTCAGGCGCGGACACTCTTCCCGCGGCAGGCGTCTGCACGCGGATATTGTCGCATTTCTTTGCCTCTGTTCCGATTTGCCAAAACAATTGACACCGCCCGCGGGCTGTGCTATGATATGCAGGCAAAACAAATTCGGCACGGAGAAGTACCCAAGAGGCCGAAGGGGCTCCCCTGCTAAGGGAGTAGTACGAGTGAATCGTAGCCAGGGTTCAAATCCCTGCTTCTCCGCCAAAAACGACCTTATCGGGATTTGCCAGATAAGGTCGTTCCTTTATTAGAGTTACTGAATTTGTGTGATATTAGGAGACTATGTAAACTTCGGAATGCATTTATATTGTTCTACCGATGATAGTCACGACAATATTCTAGTTTTAATCTTATGGTGGCATTTTGACTTTGCCGATTGTAAAGTAATAAGACGGCTTGCTATTATTCGCGATTTGGAATATAATCAAAATATGATTACTGAGGCACAAGCCGGGTTATGCTACATTTCGGCAAAAGAAGCTGCAAGGAAATGGAATATCTCGCAAAGACGCGTGGCTACTCTTTGTTCGGAGAGGCGAATAGCAGGCGCAATGATGGTCGGCAATATGTGGATAATACCGGCAAACGCCGAAAAACCGATAGACAAGCGTACGGTGCGTTACGAAAAAACGCATAGGGTCGAACTCAGACCGTTTGTGAAATGGGCGGGTGGGAAAGGCCGTCTTGTCGGCGAGATTGAAAAAATACTTTTTTCGGACAATGAAAGAGTATTGACAAAATATGCCGAACCGATGATTGGCGGCGGAGCATTGTTCTTTGACGTTTTGTCAAAGTACGATTTCAAAGAATTTTATATCGGTGATATTAACTCTGAATTAATTAATACATACTTTGCTGTTCAACAAGATGTGGAAAACTTGATTGAACGACTGGATGCTTTGCAGACGGCTTTTTTATTGCTTGACGCCAACGGCAGAAAAAATTATTACTACAAAATTCGTGATAAGTTCAACGCGTTGCACTTGAAAGATTCCCCGTCTATTGAAAAAGCTGCTTTCTTCATCTTTCTGAACAAAACTTGCTTTAACGGGTTGTACCGCGTCAATCGCAAGAATTTATTCAATGTGCCAATGGGGACTTACAAAAATCCCTCGATTTGCGATGCGTCAAATCTTCGCAATATTCATATCGCGTTGAAAAATGTTAAAATTGTTTGTTGCGATTATGCGCAATCGAAGTCCTTTATTGACAATAATACATTTGTTTACCTAGACCCTCCGTACCGCCCGATTTCAGAAACGGCTGCGTTCACTTCATACAACAGCGATGCATTTGACGATAAAGAGCAGCTTCGTCTTGCTGAGTTTGTTGACGAGATAAACGATATGGGCGCAAAAATCGTTTTGAGCAATTCCGATCCGAAAAACATCGCTCCGGAAGACAATTTCTTTGACGATTTATATAAAGCATACAGAATTCACCGGGTCTCGGCAATGCGAATGATAAACAGCAATGCGGAAAAACGCGGGAAAATAAATGAATTGCTTATTTACAATTAAGCGAAAACCATAAAAGGAGCATATGAGAAATGATAAAAAGCGGCAAAGGCGGCGGAAATACTCGCACCGGTTTGGTTTTTGAAGGGAAAACCGATTTGTCAAATTTTTTGGCGAGTCAACCTCATTATTCTGTGGTAGGGCATGAAGTTTTTTATGATGTCGATAAAGTTGCTGAGGTCTACAAAAAGCACAATTTTTATTCAATCTTCCTTAAAAAACTTGATATTGACTGGAAAAAATATTTGTCAAAGCAATTATTGCCCGATGATTGCATTTTTGTCTTGTTAAACAACGTTTTATTTATAATAGAGTGTAAGCATCAGGAAGTGGCGGGCTCTGTGGACGAGAAACTCCAAACCTGTGATTTTAAGAAAAAACAATATAAAAAATTGATGTCGGCAGCTAATATCGATGTCGAATACATATACTTACTGGATAATTGGTTCAGAAATGAAAAGTACAGAGATGTTCTGGATTATATTCATTCGGTCGGGTGTGATTATTACTTTGAGTATATACCTCTTACACGTCTTGGCTTGCCCGTGCCCCCGGAACTTGTGGAAGATTGATTGGCAGAAAAGTTCCGTTGCAACCTGAAAATTTTGAGTTGGACACCAATACCGTACGGGCTTTCCTTGATTTCTGTATGTTGACGTACGAGTATCTGTTTGCGCGTCAAAATAGCGGAATTATTGAAGCCGTAAAGTGACGTTTTCGGGAGGAAATAGATGAATAACTGTAATTTTCTGATGTCGCTGCCGAAAGAGAAGTTGGCGGAACTTGCGGAAATGTATTCCAAAAACTGGCTGGCGATGGACAGGGTGTGGTTCCAGTCCGTGGAGAGAAAGTTCGGAATGGATGAGGCGATGTATCACGACGCCGAGGCATGGAAGCGTTTTACCGTGACGGAAGCGAGAAGAATAAAGAATTTTCTGCATCTGGAAGACGGATGCGGCTTGGAAGGGCTGGAAAAAGCTTTGTCGCTGCGGTTTTATGCAAACCTCGGCGAGTACGGAACCGAATTCAAGGACGGGGCGCTCTATTATACGTCGTTTCAATGCCGCGTACAGGATGCGCGCGGGCGCAAAGGAATGCCGCTGCATCCGTGTAAAGAGGTGGGCGTCATCGAATACGGAGGATTTGCCAAGACGATAGACCCTAGAATAAGGTGCGAGTGCGTCAGCTGTTATCCCGACATTACGGACGCCGCGTGCAGCTGTAAGTGGAAGTTTACACTTGACTAGGGCGAAGACATGTGCAATGAGCCGCCGCGCCGAGCGGGGCGGAAAGAATAAGGAAAGCGCCGCTGAATGCGGCGCTTTCGATTGTTTTTGGGGAAGCGGATTTATGGACTGTTATCTCAAAGAAACACCCGCAAGCGAAGCCACGTCGGATACGGTGAGACGTTTTGCTATGATGTAGGTGTCGCCGCCGCGTTCGGGGTCGTCGGCGGGGGAGAACGTGCCGTAGGACGTGGTGACAATCAGTCCGTCGTCGTAAATCACGAGCCCCGCATAGCCCGTGTCGGCGTTTGCTCTGTCTGCGTCGCCGATAGTGTCGTTACCTCCGTAAGTGTGCGCGAGTTTCACGAAAAGGTCTCCTGTCGCATCTGCGCCGTGTTTGAGGTCTTCGTAGTCGCCGACCCACATAACCCAGCCGTAGGACCTGCTGTATTGTGAATTCCAGCCCTCGGAGGGGTCGTTGTTTCTGAACACGATACTGCGCAGTGTAATGACGAGTTTGCCGGTTGCGGGGTCATATTCGGCCTTGTGTCTGTCTCCGGTAAGTTCGGGGGAGAGCGTCTGCGGCTCGCTCCAGGTTTCGCCTTCGTCGGTGGAGAAGGACACATAAGAGAAGGAACGGTGGGCGTTTGCCCTGAAAAGCGCCGCAAGCTCGCCGCCGTCGGGCGAACGTATGATTTCCACCTCACAGAACTGGCTGTCTTGCTCTACGTCGCTGTATTCTTTGTTCTGTCCGAGCAGGCGGACGGGTTCGGTCCAGACCATATCGCCGTTTTCGTCAAAGGTGAGGTAAGTTTTGTAGTTTATGAAATATCTGTCGTCGTGGAAGGTGCCCATCCACTTGTCGATGAAGTTCCCGTTTTCGTCTTTGAGCCGCGTGAGGCTGCTCATTGCGACGACGCAGTCCCATTCCGTCGCGGGGCGGTTGTAGTCGGGGTCGTCGGTGTTGGGACCGAAGTAGTTTTCGAGTTCCGTCCAGGTGACGCCGTCATACGAGCCGTCTTCGTTCAGGGGAGAGGACACCGCCGCATCCCAGCCTTCTCCTTGGCTGCCCGGCACATCCGCCCAGCTGGGACGTCCCGCGATGAGGACGAGCCTCTGGGTGCCGTCCGTGAAGTCGAGCTTGTAAACGGTGGGCGTTTCTTCCGTGGTGGAGAAAGAATCGGGAACCGTGACTGCCTCCCAGGTCAGCCCTTTGTCGCGGCTGATGCGCATCACCGTGCCGCCTTTGCCGTGTCCGAGAGAGAGCGCGGTGAGAATGTCGCCGTTGTCGAGCAGCACGCTGTCGGGATGTGCAAGATAATCCTTGCCGGTGTCGCTTTCGTCCGCGACAACGCTTTGGTCGTAAAGATACTGATACTGTTCCGCGGTGCCTTCGGGCATTGCGGAAAGGTCAACGAAAGTGCCTGCGCCCTGCGACCAGACGTAATCGTTCTTGTCGCATCCCGCAAGCGCGAGAGGCAGAGCGAGCAGCAGAAGCAGAATGAGTACGGGAAGTTTCTTTTTCATATTTCTCCTTTTCGGCGGCCCGACCGCGGTGTGCGCGTATTAGAGCGGAAGTATCCGCGCGCGGTCCGAACCGACTAATTCATTATATCCGCGGGGCGGAAAATGTCAAGCGAACGCAATTGCGGGCGCGCGCCCGTTAAACGCGCGCGAAGCGCGGGCAGAGGAAATGCGTCGGCGCATATGCGGAGCGGGAACGGGACACGGTAATCTGTGCGCGGACGCGCGTCAAAATGACACGCGCATTTGCACACGCGCCCGTGCGGGAGGCGCGCACGCGTAAAAAATTCTGTTTTGACAAATTTTTTACATACTTTGAGAACGTTTGTGACAACGCTTTTTTACACTTGAAGCAAGAGTTAAACATCGGGAGGCAAACCAATGAGCACCGAAGAAATGACTATGAAAACAAACGTTACCGCAATTTATCCGTCGGCGGTTTCCGCAAAATCCGAAACCGAAGCCAAATCCGCACACAAAACCCGTGTGTCCGCACTTCGCTGCGCGCTGTCCTCGCTGGTCACGCTGGCAGGCTGCGGCGGGATGGCATTCGGATTCTGGATGCTGGCGGAACGCCAGAAAAACCTCGGGTTCATCGACGTGCTGATTGCGCTTGCGGTTGTGGCAGGCGCGGCAGTCGCGGCGTGCGGCATAGCGTCCCTCGTCCGTACCGTAAAGGACAGGAGGGACAGCGCGAAGTAATCCGCCGCGCGACGCACAAATGAGCAATCCGAATTACGTTGTCAGAGGCAAGGAAAAGTTTGCCTACGGTTTTGCTGCCGTAGGCAGTTATATGGTTTCGGGCATAGTTTCGTCTTATTTTCTGAGCTATGTCACGGACATTCTCATCGTCAATTCCTGGTGGTTCATCATCGCGCTCATACTCGTGGGCAGAATAAGCGATATGATAACCGACCCCATAATGGGCATCATCGTCGACAAGACGCGCACCAAGGCGGGCAAAATGCGCCCGTACGTCAAGGTGGGCGCGTTTTTCATAGGGATAGTCGCGATACTGATGTATTTCCCGCTCGCGGGAGAGCAGCCCGCCAAAATGGCGTGGGCAATGATAATGTACGTCGGTTTCGGGCTTGCCTATACTCTCGTCGACGTCCCCGCAATGGGAATGATGAGCGTCGCCACCCCCGACAAGGACGAACGCGCTTCGCTGCTGTCCTTCTATGTCACGGTCGGTTCGATAGGCGGTCTGATGCCCACGGTCATATATATGGTGCTGGACTTCTTCGTCCCGCCGAAGTGGGTCTATTTCGTGCTGGGCGTGTTGGTCGGCGTCATAGCTTTTGCCGCATACCTTTACCTCTATTTCCACAGCAAAGAGCGTTTTGCTACGAGCACGGAGTCCATAAAGGTCAAGGATATGATAAAGGCGGTGGCGAAAAACAAGCCGATGGCGCTCGCGCTGCTTATGTCGATGCTCGCGTCGCCGCGCTATATGATAATGTCTGTCGCGGTGTACATCTCGACTTACGTCGTCATCATCCCCGGGCTGGAATCCGGCACCGTGCTCCTGCTGCTGTACATCGTCGTCGGCGTGGGGATGTTCGGAGGCATACTTCTCACCCCGCCCACATATAAGAAACTCGGCTACAAGAACGCGTCCCTGCTTTACGGCGCGATAGGCGCGGTCTTCCTCGGCTGCGGCTTCGGCGTGGGCACAATCAACATCTATGCCGCGCTGCCGTTTATGACGATAGGCGGGCTCGGACTCGGCGCATACAACACTCTGCCGTATCCTATGGTCGGCGACAGCCTCGACTATCTCGAATGGAAGACGGGGGAGAGAATGGAAGGCATCTGTTTCAGCCTCAACTCCTTCGTGACCAAGTTCAACAACGCCGTGGGCGTACTCGGCGTCATAGTCGGACTTATGGCGGTGGGTTACGTTCAGCCCGAAATCTCGGGTGAGTTCCTCGAACAGACCGCGGCAACGCGCAACGGGATGTTCGCCCTTGCCACGCTCGTGCCTGCGATAGGATTTGCGCTTTCGCTCATTCCGATGCTCTTTTACGATTACACGGGCAAACGCAAGGAGAGAATACTCGCTGAGCTCGAAGAGCGCCGCGCCGCAAAGGCGGCACTTGCCGCAGAGGGCGGACAGGCAGCCGTGTCCGTGACCGCTGACGAAGCGGAGCCTTCCTTTACCGAGAGCGTGTTCGTCACCGAAACCGACGCCGTGAACGCCGACGTATCCGCGGCTCCCTCCGCAGAGCAGAGCGACGACGGAAAACAGAACGAGTAAGTATCCGGCGGTCTGCCGCTGAAACCATGAATACCGAAATCAAAGAAATCATTGTCCCTCGTCGGCTGCGGGTCGCCGTCGTCTCCGACTCGCAGCTGACACCTTTTTTTCACAAGACACCCACGACTTTCGAGCGCAATCTGCGCGCCGCCTGCCGCACGATGAAAGAACTCGGCTGCGGCTTCGTCGTATATGCCGGCGACATCTGCAACCGCGCGAGCAAAAACGGCTATAAAACGTACAAACGTAGTTTTAACGACGCGTTCGGCGATGATAAACCCGTCGTTCAGTCGATTATGGGCAATCACGATTACTATGCCCATCCCGCGCCGCGCGCCCTTTTCGAGCGCGAGCTCGGACAAAGTCCCTTCACACATTACGTCGTGAACGGATGGCATTTCATAGGTGCGTCGCCCGATTCTCCGAGTATGTACAACGGCTACACTAAAACGCGGGAATGGATTGCCGAAAGACTGCGCATAGCGGAAGCGGACGGCACGGACAGACCCGTTTTCGTCACCGTACACAACGCGCCGCGGAACACCGTTTACGGCAGCGACCGCTGGGGCGACGACAGCCTTGCGGGCGTGTTCGACGGACATCCCCGCGCGGTGGTGTTTTCGGGGCATACGCATTATTCCGTCCTCGACCCGCGCAGTATGTGGCAGGGCGGCTACACCGTGTTCAATACGCAGTCGCTCTCGTATACGGAAATGGAGAAGGGCAAAGCCAACGGCAGCGTCCCGCCCCTCGCGTATTCCGCGCCTATGGGTTACGTCCTGGACTTTTCGGAAGACAAAATAGAAGTCCTGCGCTATAATATGCTGACGGGAAGAGAACAGCTTCCCGAGCGGCGTATCGTGCTGCCCGCAAAAAGCGCGCCCGCGCTGTCGCCTGCGGTGACGGAAGTGCCCGCGCCCGTTTTCCCCGACCTTGCGGGAGAATGGGAGAGCACGGAGAGTGGCACCGTACTGCGTTTTGCGCGTGCGGAAAACGCGCATTCTTACGAAGTGCGTTTTTCGGACGGAGAAGTGCAGACCTATTTTTCTTCCTTCTATCTCGGCGACGAAGCGGAGGAAAGGGAAGCGCTTGTCGTTTACGGAAAGAAAGCGGACGTATACGACACGGAAATACGTGCGGTGAACGCTCTCGGCGAAAAGAGCGCGGAGTGCGTGCGTATTTCCGCAGTCAATGTCGTCTCGCGCAGATACCGCCGCAAATTCGCTCCGGAGATTTGGTACTGATGAAATTTTGCGAACTTGCAGGCTACATTTTCGACCTCGACGGCACGCTGCTCGCATCCACGTCCCTGTGGCACGGCGTGTATGCGAGGGCGCTTGCCCATTTCGGCATAGAAATGCCCGACGATTACGTCGAGCACGTCAATCACCTCAACATAGAAAAAGGCACGGAGTACACCGCCCGCCGCTTCGGGCTTGCCTGCGGCGGAGAGGGAGTGGCGAAAATATGGAGAAAGTACGCGGAAGAAGCGTATGCGCACGACGTTGACCTCACGCCTTATGCCCGCGAATTGCTCATCGCACTGCAAGGCAGGGGCAAAAAACTCGCCGTCGCGACCGCTCTCGACGAGGACCTCGCCCGCGTATGTCTTTCCCGTCACGGCGTGTGGGAGATGTTCTCCGCTTTCGTCACCGTCGGGGACGTGGGCAAGGACAAGAGCGCTCCCGACGTCTTCCTCGCGGCGGCGGCGGCACTCGGTCTGACGCCCTACGAGTGCGCGGTGGTGGAGGACGGCGAAGTCGGCGCGGCGAGCGCAAAAAAAGCGGGCTTTTTCGCCGCGGGGGTATACGACCCGTTCAGCGGCAGCGACCCGGCGCGGATGGCGGAGGTCTGCGACCGCTACGAACGCGACCTCGGCGGCTATCTGGCGGACTTTGCGGGGCGGAATTGACACGGCGTGCGCGTTGCGGTTAAAATCGCATTGAGGGCGCCCGCCGATGACTGCGAAAGAAGGGATTAAAACACCGTCGAAAGGCGGTTTCATATTGTTTGTGGCTGCTGCGGCATTTGCCGTGATGGCTGACGTGACCGCGCTCGTGCTCGTCAGTACGGAGATACGCGCCACGACGGCGGCGTTTGCCGTCTACGGCGTCGCCGTGCTGCTTACGCTGTGCGTGGTGAGCGTACTGCTCGTTTACCGCCGCACCTTAAAAGCTCTCGTCACCGACAGACTGCTTTCGGGCAGGGTTGTCGCGGCGCTGAAAAGATACACGCTCTTTGACAAAATAATCACCGATTACGGCACGCGCACGCTCATGACGTCTGCGGTTGTCGCGGTCGGGAACACAGTTTACGTCGCCTATCTCGTCTGGATGGCGGTCGCTTATATTTCCCCGTGGTACGCGGCGCTTGCAGGCTTTTACTCGTGGATGCTCGTCATCCGCAGCGCGATAGTCCTGTGGGAGCGTGTGTTCGCAAAGGACTGCGGGGACGAAACCGCGCCGCCGAGGATAAAACATATGATTGCCGCGGTGAGCGGCGGCGCGCTCATCGTTGCGGGCGGAGTGGCGGCGGCTCCCATAGTTCAGATGTCGATAGGCGCCTATCCGCACAGCGGCGGCATATCCGACGTCGTGATAAACGCCGTCTTCGCGTTCGTGAAAATGACGTCGGCGGTGGTTCAGCTGGTGCGCGCGGCGGGTTTCCGCGACCCCGTGGCGCAGGCGTTGAGGAACGTAAGCCTGGTGAGTGCGATGATGTCCTTGCTGACGTTGCAGATTTCCGTCATCATCGCGTTCGCGCACGGGTACAGTATGTGGCAGTATGTGACGGGGCTCGGCGTCATAGTCAGCAGCACGACCATTGCCGCAGGTGTTGCGATGACGGCAAAAAACGTCGTCGCGCTGACGCGCAGACGCGGCGCGGCGGAAGACGGGAAGACCGTGCCCGCGGGGAAGGCGGACGAAATACCGCCCGTTGAGGGCGAGGAAGAAGCGGACGCGGCACAAGCGGTTGAAGATTACAGGGGAACGGAAGACGGAAATTGAAGACAGCGTTATCCTTACGGCTTTCGGATGGCGCAAAGCGTAACGGCGCCAAAATAATACTGCTGCTCAGCACCGTGCTTTGGGGGAGCAGCTACTTTATTCTGAAAGACACCCTGGACGAGGTGCCGCCTTATTTTCTGCTGTCCTTCCGTTTTCTCGTGGCGGCGGTGCTGCTGGGGCTGGTGTGCTGGAAGAAGTGGAAGCTGTTCAACCGCAGCTATCTGTGGCAGGGCGCGCTGACGGGCGTTTTTCTCGCGTTCGCATACATCTTTCAGACGCTCGGATTGCAGAATACCACGCCGGGGACAAGCTCTTTTCTCACCACCGTTTATTGCATACTTGTGCCGTTCATAGGCTGGGCGGTCACCAAAAAACGTCCTACATTGCTCAACATCGCGGCGGCGGTCGTGTGTATGGCGGGCATAGGTATGGTCTGTATGGACGGCGGCGGCGTGGGGTTCACGCTCAAAGGCGAAGGGTACACCCTGATTTGCGGCGTGTTCTTCGCGTTGCAGATTGTCGCGGTGGACCGTTTTGGGCAGAAACTCGACACCCTGCTTTTCACGACGGTGCAGTTTTTCACCGCGTTTTTAATCTGCGTCGTATTCTTCCTCGCAAAAGAGAGCTTCCCGACCTCGCTTTCTTCCGACAGCGCGGCGTCCCTCGTATACGTCGGCGTGATGGCGACCTGCGTGTGCTTCGTGATGATGAACGTCGGGATAAAATACGCCTCTTCCGTCGCCGCCTCTCTCATTCTGAGTCTGGAAGGCGTGTTCGGCGTCGCGTTCTCGATGATATTCTATCACGAGCGGCTCACGTTGCAGGTCGGGCTGGGCTTCCTCGTCATATTTGCGGGGATACTGCTCAGCGAAGTGCTTCCCGAAGTGCTGAAAGCCCGCAGAGAAGCCTATTTCCCCTCCCTCCGTCCCCGTAAACGCAGGGAAGAGTACATCCGCATAAGGAGATAGCGGAACGCTCCGATACGTCCTCAGTCCGCCTTCCGAACTGTGTTCGGAGAAGGCGAAGAACATCCCGACCGAGAAAAAACCCTCTGCAAAGGCAGAGGGTTTTGAATTTCGGATTTCGGTTGAGGTTTACGCCTGTTTTTTCTTCATACTCTTCAGGAAGATGAGAGCGAACAGCGTGTGCAGCACTCCGATTGCGACGGGCACGAACACCAGATAGCTCTGATTTTCGATTATTCCGACGAAATAGTCCGCCAAAGCCTCGGACCCGACTTCGGTGACGGAGGGGGAGAGGAATGGACTGAACAGTATGCAGGCGGACACCGCGAGCATACCGAGTGCGAGGATGAGGTTGAGCAGACGGGAATACTTCTTGCAGACGAAGCCGATGAGGGCGAGAGCCGCCGTCAGCAGCGCGCCGAGGAAGAAGATGGTGGGCAGCACCGTTATCATACCGTCCGCCACGCTAAGTTCGAATATCGCGGCGAAGGGAGCGGTATCCTGCGCCATCGTTTCCAGCTGGGAAATGCCGTCGAAACTGGCAAGTCCGAGCATCTGCGCAACATCGAGGTCACCCTGAACGAAGAAGTAGCCGAGCACGGAGCAGACGACGAGCAGAGCGGCGAAGATGAATATCATCGCGTTTCTGCTTCTGCCGGACTTTTTCTGCGTCTTGGCGAGCGTGCGCGCCTCGCGCTTTGCCTGCTTGTCATCGGCAGGAACAGCCGCTGCTGTGCCCGCGTTGTAGATGGGTTCGGATGCGTACGCATTGGGATTGGCGGGGGTGAAAGTGGGCTGAACCTGCGCGATTGCGTCGCGGTTGGGCAGCTTGACCCCGATGGTCACGCCGCAGCTCGGGCACTTGATTCTGTGCTTGTAGCCGTCGGGCAGATTTGCGGCATTGGCAGGAGGCTGAAAACAGATTTCGGCTCTGCAACTAGGGCATCTGGTGTACATGGCAATCTCCTTTCAGGATATTATACACACATATTATAAAAGGATATGACCGTAAAGTCAATTGCAATTAAATTTATTTTTTCGCGCGGTTTGTGCGCGGCTCGCGCGAAAAAGCGGGCGCGCGTGCGCGCCCTGTGCGAGAGCGCATAATGCGCGAGAATTGTGCGTGCGCGAGGCCCCCGTCCGCCCGCGCTCCCGCGGAGCGCGGCGCTCCTCTTCGGACACGCTTGCAAACGCGCGGAAGAAGTGGTATCATAACGCCGTGGGTGCGGCGCAAGCCGAGAATCGGGAAGTCGGGTGAAAGTCCCGCGCAGCCCCCGCTACTGTAAGGTGAAACGGAGCACGCCATCCTTCGGGAGAAGGCGCCGCGGCGAAAGCCGACCGAAGCCAGGAGACCGGCCCGCAAATAAAAAAGCAGTTGTTTCGGAGGGAGACAACGGCGGGTTTTGCCTTGCCTCCCCGGAAAGAACGGGAGGTTTTTTCGTGAAACGCAGAACGGTAAAACGAATCTGTTCGGTCCTTGCGGCGCTCGTCGCCGTGCTTGCGTGCGCGCTTGTATTCGCCGCGTGCGACCACAGCGATGCCAACACCGGCGAAGTCACCGTGGGGCTCATCATCGGCGACGCGGAAGCGGTGAGCGTCACGTCCGACGCGCCTTATCTTTACGATATGCTTGCCGAATACTGTGCCGAAGAGGGCATCGCGCTCGAAGGCGAGGAGAGTGCGTACGGCTTTTACATCACCCGTATAGGCGATATGGTGCAGGGCGACGGCAAGTACATTATGTTTTATCACGACATCGACGACGTGACCCTTTACACCCCGGGTTTTGACACGGAGAGGGACGGAAAGACGTTCTTCTCGTCTTCGCTCGGCGTGTCGTCCCTGCCTTTGCGCGACGGCGCGACCTATCTCATAGTTCTGGAATAAAGGGCACTTAAACCGCGGAAACGTATGTGTAAAATGCGGATTCGGCAAGAAAGCGCGGCGGAGAGCGATTCCTTCCGCGACGCGGCGGAGGTGTGCGCGGACGAAAAAACGGGCGGCGGAAATCCGTCCGCGACTCCGCGCGCGTTGAAGCGCGGAGGCAGGCTCGCGGCGGAATACGTCGTGAAGGTCGCCGTGATGTCCGCTATGCTCACGGCGCTGAAATTCGCCCTTTCGTTCATCCCCAACGTCGAAGTCGTCACTCTGCTTATTATGGTGTACGCCGCCGTGTTCGGCGCGCTTTACACTCTGCCCGCTGTGTGTGTGTTCTGCGCCGTCGAAGTGGCGATATACGGTTTCGGCAGCTGGGTGCTGCTTTATTTCGTATATTGGCCCGCGCTCGCGCTTCTGTGCTGCGCGCTTTTCCGCAGACGGCGCAGCCTGCTCGTCGCGGTCGCCATCGCGGCGGTTATGTCCGCGCTTTTCGGCGTGCTCTCCGCCTGTACGGACACGCTGTTTGTGGCGGTGGGGTTTCCGGGGCTTGACCTCGGCGCGTACTGGGCGGCGTATTACGTCCGCGGGCTTTATTTCGACCTTGTGCACGCGGTTTCCAATTTCTGCGTGGTCGGGCTGCTGTTTTTGCCGCTGTGCGCGGCTGGGGACAGAATAAAGCGGAGTGTCCGCCGCGCGTAATTTTGCCCCCGACGGTGCGGAATATGTCGCATACGAACGAATGCGGAAGGTTTCTGTCCGCTTTTGTCGTCGTGCGTGAAAACCGCCGTTTTCCGTGCTAGCATATTGCGCGGAGGCAGCTATGGCAAACGTCAGACATCCCGAATGCGCAATAAGAAACCTTGCCAAGGAGGCAAAACGCAGGCTGCGCGAAGGCTCTTACGACAGAGAGGCGCGGCAGTCTTTTCCGCAGGGAGCGACGCCTGCGCAGAAACAGATATACATAAGGCTGAAACAGCTGCTCGACAGCGGAGAGGAAGTGGTCAATCCGATTCGTCAGCTTGCCGACGCCGAACTGATGTCCCGCCTTTCCCACGAAGAAAGGCAGAGGTACGTGTTTCGGCTTGCGGCGGATTATCTTGCAGTGAAGAAGGAGCTCGAAGGCCGTCTCGCCGCGGGGAAATGACGCCTTTTTTTATTCTGCGCGCCGCAAACCGCGGCGCGAATCTGTCCGCCAGAAAAGTCGCGCAGCGCAGCATCGCCTTTCGGCTGAGCGCGAGTGAAAGAAAGTAGCATACGGCGCAGTACGCCGTAAGCTGCCCCTGCGCGCCCGTTTCCGCCGAGAGCAGAAAGAGCACCCCGACCGCCACCGCGGCGACGAAATCCGCCGCAAAGCGTTCGAGCGGGCGCAGTTTCAGCGCGCAGAGCAGAGTGGGCAGGGCGGCAAGCGCGCCGAAGCCCGCCGCCGTCAGCGCGGCGACGAGCTGTACGTCCCAGGAAGCGCCCGTCATTTGAAAATGCGTTTTATGACGGAAGAGGGTGCGGGCGCGGTGGAATAGCGCATAGAAGTGACGTATCCCGACGCCGCAAGCCTCCCTCCGTCCAGGTCCAGCCCTTTGACGACGAGGTCGTGCCCCGTCACCGTCAGGGATTCCCCTTCCAGTTCAATCTCTATGAGTTTATCCGTGAAAGTGGGGACGGATTTTACGCCCGTCACGGTGAGCAGTCTGTGTTCCGCAAGCTGTATGGAATGCGGTTTTGCGGGTTTTTTGTTTTCCTGTTCCGTCATTGCAGTCCTCCCGAAGCGCGCTGCTTGCGCGGTCGGTATGATAGTATGCACGCCGACGTCCGTATATGCGCCTGCGGGCGGCATTCCGTTGACAAGGGACTTGAAAAATAATACAATGATTTGAAACGAATTGCGCGCGGAGGCGCGCGAAGGGAGCCGACGTGAAAAAAGATAAGCCGGAGCTCAAAAGATACCGTTTGGACGTGTCGGCGCAGTTTTATCCGATAATCTCCACGAAAAAAGCGCAGAGCCTTTTCCGCCTTTCCGCCGTAATGGACAAAAAGGTGGACGGAGGCATATTGCAGCGCGCCGCCGAGGACGTGCTCGTGCGCTTCCCGACCTTCAAAGTCAGACTGAAAAAGGGCTATGCGTGGTACTATTTCGAGGAAAATACCGAGCGCGTGCGCGTCACCCCTTCCACGGGTGAGCTCCTCCGACCGATAGATATGAAACTTACGGCGGGATATCCTTTCCGCATATGTTACGAAGGCGACAGGATAGAGTTCGAAGTGTTTCACGCCGTGTGCGACGGTATGGCGGCGCTGGTGTTCCTGAAAGCGCTGGTCTACCGTTATGCCGTGCTTTCGGGCGCGCCCGTGCAGGGGTCGGAAGGCGTCATCGACCTAGCCGGGCTTCCCTCCGACGAAGAGGCGGAGGACGCGTTTTACCGCTATTACCGTCCCATACGTTTCGGAGAGGTCGACCTCAAAGGGCTGATGGGAGAGCTGCCCCTGCTGCTGCCCGGCACGATAGCGGAGGAGGGCTATTCGGCGGATTACCGCGCGGTGTCTTCCTCGGCGATGGCGGCGGCGGCAAAGTCGATGGGAGCGTCGTTCACCGCGTTCGTCAGCGGCGCGCTTGCCTATTCCGTCGAGAAACTCACCCGCGGGAGGAAGGCGGTGGTCATAATGGTGCCCGTCAACCTGCGTTCGATGTTCCCGTCGAAGACCCTGCGCAATTTCGTCAATTTCGTCAGGCTGGTGTTCAGACCGAAAGAATGCCCGACGCTTGCCGATTACGTCCGTTCCGCCTCGGAGCAGCTCAAAGCCAAGGCGACGAAAGAGGAGATGGAGAAGTTTTTCGCAACCACCGTCCGCACGGAAAAATCGCTGGCGCTGCGCATTGCGCCGCTGTGGTTCAAGATTTTGATGGCGCGCATATTCCGCTTCTTCTTGAAGTCCCGCCAGACGATGATTTTCAGCAACGTCGGAAAGGTGACCCTGCCCGAAGGCTGCGGGTTGAAGAGGGTGCTGTTCAACCTCAACGTGTCGAAGACGTCGAAAGTCAACGTCGGCACGGTTACGCTGGGCGGTGAAACGACGGTGTCGTTCACGCGTTCAATCACGGAAACGGAACTGGAAAGGGAATTCTTCCGCACGTTGAGCGAGCTTGGGCTGACGGCGGCGGTGATTTGATATAAAAAGGATTTTACGGATACAAACCGACAGATAAACAGAGGAATTATGAAAAAACTCAACTCATCCGAACTTCGCAAAGCATATCTGGATTTCTTCCGCGAGAGGGGACACGCGGTCATACCCACGGCGTCGCTCGTGCCGGAAAACGACCCCACCGTGCTCTTTACCACGGCGGGGATGCATCCGCTAGTGCCCTATCTTCTGGGCGAAAAACATCCCGCGGGCAAAAGGCTTACGGATGTGCAGATTTGCGTGCGCACGGGCGACATCGACGAGGTCGGCGACGCTTCGCATTGCACCTTCTTCGAGATGCTGGGCAACTGGTCGCTCGGCGACTATTTCAAAAAGGAGTCCATCTCGTGGAGCTTCGAGTTTCTGACCGACGTGCTCGGCATCCCCGTGGAGAGGCTTGCGGTCAGCGTGTTCGGCGGCGACGATGACTGTCCGCGCGACGACGAGAGCGCGGAGATATGGAAGAGCCTCGGGCTGCCCGAGGGCAACATCTTCTTCCTGCCCAAGAAAAACAACTGGTGGGGTCCTGCGGGGCTGACGGGTCCCTGCGGCCCCGATACGGAGATTTTCCTTGATACGGGCAAACCCGCGTGTTCGGAAAACTGTTCGCCCGCCTGCGACTGCGGCAAGTATCTCGAAATCTGGAACAACGTCTTTATGCAGTATTACAAGGACGCGGACGGAAAGCTCAATCCGATGGAACACAGAAACGTGGATACGGGTATGGGGCTGGAACGCACCCTCGTCACTCTGAACGGTTATTCTTCCGTGTACGAAACGGATGTGTTCGATTTTGCGATTAAGAGGCTGGAAGAGCTTTCGGGCAAAAAGCACGGCGAGGAAGAGGAGAGCACGGCGGCGATGAGAATAATCGCCGACCACACCCGCACCGCGACATTCCTCATCGGCGACGTCAAGCCGATTTCGCCTTCCAACGTGGACCAGGGTTACGTCCTGCGCCGTCTTATCCGCCGCGCAATGCGCTATTGCAGGGTGCTGGGCGTGGATTTCTCCGCTCTCACGGAGCTGGCGGGGCTTTTCGTGGACAAGTACGGCGAAGTCTATCCCAACATCGCCGCCGCGCGCGGCCGCATCGCCGAAGAGCTGGAAACGGAGAAAAACAAGTTCGCAAAGACCATAGAGCAGGGGCTGAAAGAGTTTGACAAGATACTCACGCACATCCCCGCGGGGACTTTCCCCGGCAAGACGGCGTTCCGCCTTTACGACACTTTCGGTTTCCCCATCGAGATGACGGAGGAGCTGGCAAAGGAGAGAGGCTACGTGCTCGACCGCGCGGGATACGAAAAGGCGTTCCGCGAACATCAGGAGAAATCCAAGGCGGGCGCGGAGCAGAAGTTCAAGGGCGGGCTTGCGGACGGCGGCGAACAGACCGCGCGGCTGCACAGCGCGACGCATCTGCTCAACTATGCGCTGAAAAAGGTGCTCGGCGACGAGAGCATTTCCCAGCGCGGCAGCAACATAACGCCCGAAAGGCTGCGTTTCGACTTCAATTTCCCGCGTCCTCTCACTCCCGACGAGATAAAGGCGGTGGAAGACGTCGTCAACGAGGAAATAGCTTCCGCGGCTCCCGTGAAGTGCGAGGAGATGAGCGTGGAAGAGGCAAAAGCGCAGGGCGCGGTCGGCGTCTTCGGCGACCGTTACGGCGAAGTGGTCAAGGTCTACACGATAGGGCACAGCAAGGAAATCTGCGGCGGTCCGCACGCGGCGAACACGGCGGAACTCGGCAAATTCCGCATCGTCAAGGAACAGAGTTCCTCCGCGGGCGTGCGGCGCATAAAGGCGGTGCTGGAATGATTTTCGTCGACTCTCACGTTCACACGCGTCATTCTTCGGACGGCAAGGACCCGATATGCGATATCCTTGCCGAAGCGAAAGCGAAAGGGTTATATTATCTTGCTACGACCGACCACCTCGACTACGACCTCAAATTCGGTCACAACCGCTCGCCCATCCCTTGGAAGCACATCGACCTCGACGCATATAAGGCGGAGTGGGAAGAGAACGCGGAGGCGCTGGCAAAAGAGGGGAGCGCGCTGAAATTCCGTTTCGGCATAGAGGCGGGCTTTTCTCCCGAACCGCAGGTGCAGGAGAAATATACGGAGCTTTTCGGAAGAATGCGTTTCGACGTCGTCGTCAACTCCGTCCACTTCGTGAACGGCTGGGACGTGTATTTCCCCAACGCGTTTTTCTTCAAGTCGCGGCGGCGGATGTACGGCGACTATCTCGACCTCGTTCTGCAAAGCCTGGACGCGCCGTACGAGTACGACATCGTGGCGCACATCGGCTATGTCACCCGCAACGCGCCCTACAAGAAAAAGGTGCTGGAATACGCCGATTTCCCCGACAAGTTCGACGCCATACTGCACGGAATAATCGAGCGGGGCAAAGCGCTGGAAGTCAACACTCACACCACGCTCTTCCCCTCGGAGGAGATACTTCGCAAATATTACGAGTACGGCGGCAGGAAACTCTCTTTCGGCTCGGACTCCCACCACGCCGAGCTGTGCAAGGATTACGAAAAGACCTGCGCAATGCTGCGCGGCATAGGCTTCACGCACTTTTCCGTCTTCACCGACCACAAGGAAGAGCTCGTGGAGATTTGACGCCCGGGAGCGGGTTCATATCCGAAAACGGAGCATTGAAAAAGGGAGCGGGAACGCTCCCTTTTGCTTTGCGGCACGCCGACGCGCCTAAACTTTGACCGTCGGGCGGGTCATTTCACGAGGTCTATGAGCCGCAGGGCGCGCTTCAAGGCGAGCTTGCTGTTGACCTTGAACTGGAAGGGCACTTCCGCATAAACTTTCTTGTGACCCGTCGCCGTGTGCGGCATTTTGCCGTCGTTGAATTCGGGCGCTTCGGGGTCGAGAGGCAGGTTGATGCGCAGCGAGCCGCCGATGATGGTTATCTTTGCCACGATGTCGCCGCCGCGGCGATAGGTGTCGCATTGACGGCTGATGCGGCTCTTAATCTTGGGCGAGCCTTTGGGCACGGCGGTGAGCGCGGCTTTGAGCGCGGCGTATCTCTCTTTCACGATGTCGTCCGAGAGCGCGTATTTCTCCGCGAAGCTCAGACTTTTTCTCGCCGCTTTTCTGCGCATAACGTCTTCGATGTCGACCGTTTTGCCGAGAGCCGTGGTTTCTTCCGTCGCGTCCGCCGCGGCAAGCGCCGCGCGCTCGCGTTCGTCCTCATCGCGCGCCATCATACGCATATAGGCATTGGCGCACGGATACGCTTCTGTTTTGTCGCAGAAAGAGCAGTATGCGTACGTCCCGCACATATCTCTGCCTTGCCGCTCCGATTCCAGCCACTTGTCAACGTCCATTCTGTCTTGCAGTCCGACGACCGATTTGTCTTCCGTCATTTTCGTCCTCCCTCCGGTTTTCCGCATTCTGTCCGCTCGGATTTTACAAAATAATATAGCAACGCCGCATACGATGTCAAACAAATCGCATATGTAATCCGTCTTTTCTGTGCCGTTTTGCGGACAAAATTTCCGCGATGCGGCGTGCGGCGGCGGTTTGTATGCGTTCCGATGTCTTACGGGGCGGTTTCCGCCTGCCGCGGGGTGTCCCGCGGCGCATATTCCGCCGCGGCAGAATGCGGGAAACCGCTTTCGGAGCAAACGGAAACGGAACAAATCAAAAACACTCGCGTCGCGAGTGTTTTCGGTTCCTCCGCCAGAGTATTATAAGGGCTTAAGAAATTAGCATAGAATGGGGAAGTTCGCTTTTGGGCTTGCACCGAAGCGGAGGAAGTGCAAGTATGTGGGGCAGAGTATTTCTACTCTTTGACTATACTGTACGGGGACATTCTTGCAACAAAATTAAATTAAAATTTTTCGGAAGAAAATTTCATAAAAATTACATTTTGCGCCAAAAATCCGCTTATAAGTGGCAAAATTACATTTCACTAAAATTAAACGTCTGTTCCGAAGGGGCCGCGCCGCAGGCGGCGGACAAGCAAAAAACCGCCATTTGCGACAAACGGAAACCGCCCTTTCGGGCGGTCGTGAATTCGTGAATAAACTTTGGGAAAGGAGTCAATCCTCTTTTTTGTCGTCGGCTCCGGACGGGAGGAAAATGTTCGCGTCGGAGTCTTCCTCCTGCGTTTCGGCGAAGTAAGAGTCGTGCTCCGCGGGCATTTCCGTCGCCGAATCCGAAACCGCGGGGTCGGGGCGATATTTGTACTTTTTCCCGGAGCCTTTCGACAGCGGAATTGTGACTTCGAACACGGTGCCTTTGTCCTTGATGCCGCGGCAGACAATCGTTCCGCCGTGCGCCTGCGCCGTTGCACGCGCGATTGCCAGCCCCAGTCCGAAACTGTTGCCGTCGGGGTTGCTGCGCGCCCCGTCCGAGCGGTAGAAGCGGTCGAAGACGTGTTTTGCGTCTTCGTCGGACACGGCTTCGCCCGTGTTCATAACATAGAGATGGGCGCGTTTGCCGTCCGCCGTGAGTTTCAGACCGATTTTGCCGTTGGCGTTGCAGTACTTCGTCGCATTATCCAAAAGCCCCGTCACCAGTCTTTCCAGCGCGTCGCGGTCGCCCATAACGTGCACGTCCGGCGTGATTTCCGTGATGAGGCGCAGCCCCTTCTCGAAGCACACCGCGTCGAAACCGAGGCAGGCGCCTTCCGTCAGCTCGCTGAAATCGGTGTCGGTGAGATTGACGACGGCGTTCTCCATCTTCGAGAGTTGAAGCATATTGACGATGAGCCCGTTCATACGCTTTATCTGCGCGTCAATGGCGTCCATCCATTTGGCGTTTTCTTCCACGGTGGAGTGCGGCTCCGACTTCATCACCGCGAGATTGGTGGAGATGACGGTGAGAGGAGTTTTGAGCTCGTGCGACGCGTTCGCGATGAGGTCGCGCTGTTTTTTGAAGGACTCCTCCACGGGCGCGAGCGCATACGACGAATAGATGTAGAAGAAGAGTATCGCGACGATGAGTGCGGTGACGTATATGAGCACGATGATGGTCGCGACCAGCGTCAGAGTCTGTCTGTCCGACGTGCGGTCAATCACCGCATAGAGAGCGGTGTTTTCCGTAATATATCTGGAACTGACGCGGAAATAAAGTCCGTCGACTTCGAATTTGCCGTTTTCCTCACCGACTGCGGCGGCGATTATGTCTGACTGACTGTCGCCGTATGCCGCCCACTGGTCGGCGTAAACGTCCATCACCTGATAGTAATACTGCGTCTCCCCGCCGCTCTGGGAGGCGGAACATATGAAAGCGAAACAACGCCGTCCCATATCGTCCACAACAGTCTGGTTGGGGCGTTCGAGGATGGCGTCGAGTACGTTGACGGATGTGAGTTCGGCGGAAGCGTAAATGGAAACGCAGAGGATGACGAGCAACAGCAACAGCAGGATGCCCGAGAGCAGTCCCGTCATTGCGGTGAATCGGATGCGCAGCTGTTTGAATGAGGCTTCCATTTGCAGAAATCGACGTTAAGCGTACGTTTCGGTCGGCTTAACACGGGATTGTGTGCCGAACGCGCGCCGTGCGAACGACTGCGGAAAGTGTGTTCCGCGCGTTCAGTTTTTGTGACGGGGCACGAAACGGTATCCCACCCCGCGCACCGCCTCTATCGTGAAAGAGGCGTCGAGATGGTTGAGCTTCTTGCGGATGAAAGAGATGTACACTTCGAGATTGTTGGACTCGAAGTCGCTGTCCAGCCCCCACGCTTTCAGAATGAGGTCCTCTTTGCCGGCGACGAAATTCGGATATTCGAACATATAGCGCAAAAGCTCGAACTCTTTTGCGGTGAGCCCTATTTCGCCCTTCGGCGTGGCGAGGGTGAATGTCGTGAGGTCCAGCGTCGCCTCGGCGTATTCCAGCTTGTTGTCCGTCACGAGTTTGCCGCGGCGGCGGAGCAGAGCGCGGATGCGCGCCGCGAGTTCGTCGAAAGAGAACGGTTTTGAAACATAGTCGTCCGCTCCGCGGTCCAGCCCCGCTATCTTGTCCTGTTCGTCACTCAGAGCGGTGAGCATCAGGATGGGGGTCTCCACCTTTTTGCGGCGCAGTTCCGACAGCACTTCGAAGCCGTTCATTTTCGGCATAATCACGTCAAGCATTATGAGGTCGTAAAGCCCCGACAGCGAAAAACTCAGGCCGTCGACACCGTCGTAGACGCAGTCCACGTCGTAACCGTCTTTGGTGAGCATCTTCGCTATCGCGCGCGAAAGGTCCTTTTCGTCCTCGACGAGCAAAATTCTCATGTCATCTCTCCCGAATCTCTTATGATAGTTTGCTGTATAAATCTTGTTATTATTAGCTTAAAGAAGCATTAAACGGATTTGCAGGGGGTTATCCGCGCCGCGAAGGCGATGTCAGGGTTAGGCGTACATTTTTCCGAGAATGTACGATACGAGCCTCGGCGGCAGCACCTTTGAGAGTGCAACCAGGAAAACGTACTTGCCTCCGCCCACGCGGCTGACGGGCGGACGGGACGAAGAGGCGAGTCTGACAATGAGCTTTGCGATGACTTCGGGCGGCATTCCGTTTTTTTCGTCGCGTTCCATAACCGCCACCGAACGGGCGACCCTGTCGCCGTAAGCGGGGTTGTCCGAGGCGTTTTTGCGCCGCGCCGCCGTAAAGTCCGTCTTCACGTCGCCGGGAAGCACGCAGGTGACCTTTATCCCGAAAGGTGCGACCTCGTTGCGCAGCGCCGCCGAAAAGGATGACAGCGCCGCTTTCGTCGCGGAGTAGAAGGATTGGAAGGGTATCGCGAGTTCCGCCGCGACGGAGCTGACGTTGACGATGACGCCGCCGCCGTTTTCGCGCATAACGGGAATGACTTCGCGCGTCACGTTGAACATCCCGAAGAAATTGAGCTCGAATATTCTGCGCACATCCGCGGTGTCCGTGTCTTCCGCCGCGCCCGAAATGCCCATACCCGCATTGTTGACGAGCACGTCTATCCTGCCGTATTTATTCCTGATTTCGGAGATTGCGGCTTTCACCGCGTCCGCGTCTGTGACGTCCGCGCGGACGGAATCGAATTCGTCCGACAAGCGCCGTGCCATACACACGACCGTCGCGCCGCGTTTTTTGAAAAGTTCGGCGGCGGCTTTGCCTATGCCTGCCGTCGCTCCCGTCACCACGACGATTTTGCCTTTGAGTTTTTCAGACATAAAGCGGTGTTTATCCTTATTTTTTTATAAGATTATACAACTTTTACGCTCCAAATGCAATAAGGAAGAGGGCATATTTACCGTTTTGTCGAAAATCTTTGCGATTCGCGTCAAATGCCGTGTTTTGCTTAAATGAGTACGAAAATCCGTGCACGACTGTTGACTTTGTTCGGATTTGATTTATACTGTTACCGAACAAATGTATAATTTTGCCGACACAGGCGTTCTTATGCCCCGTTTCGTACGGTGCTATGCGCTGCCGTCGGTGAAGGAGATTTTTACGTCTACGGAAAGAGAAGAGCGCGGCGTTTCCGCGCGGATAATCGCGCAGACGGAAGAATACTGCGCTCACAATTACAGCCCCAAGGAAGTCGTCATCGCGGAGGCGTCCGGTGCCCGCGTGCGCGACGCGGACGGCAGGGAATACTTCGATATGCTCTCCGCGTACAGCGCGCTCAATTTCGGGCACAGGCATCCCGAGATTGTCGCCGCGGCGAAAGCGCAGCTGGACAAGGTCACGCTGACGTCGCGCGCATTCCATAACGAACTGCTCGGCGAATTTTGCCGCCGTCTTGCGGAGCTTACGGGCAAAGAAACGGTCCTGCCTATGAACACGGGCGCGGAAGCGGTGGAAACCGCGTTGAAAACCGCCCGCAGGTGGGGTGCGTTCGTGAAGGGTGTGCCGGACGGCAGGCAGCGCATAATCTGCTGCGCGGGCAATTTCCACGGGCGGACGGTCACCGTCGTGAGTATGAGCACGGACGAAACCGCAAGGCGGGGATACGCGCCTTTCACGGAGGGCTTCGACATCGTGCCCTACGGCGACGCGGAGGCGGCGGAACGTGCGGTCACGGAGGATACCGTCGCTTTTCTCGTCGAACCCATTCAGGGCGAGGCGGGCATAATCGTGCCGCCCGACGGGTATCTGCGCGCGGTGAGGGAGATGTGCACCCACCGCGGCATACTGATGATTGCGGACGAAGTGCAGACGGGGTTCGCGCGCACGGGAGATATGTTCGCCTGCGACCACGAGGGCGTCAGCCCCGACATTTACGTTCTCGGCAAGGCGCTCGGCGGCGGGATAATGCCCGTAAGCGCCGTCTGCGCCGCGAAAAGCGTGCTCGGAGTGTTCGAACCGGGGTCGCACGGGTCTACGTTCGGCGGCAATCCTTTGGCGTGCGCCGTCGCACTCAAAGCGATGGAAATCGTCGTGCGCGACGATTACGTCGGGATGGCGCGCAGGAAGGGCGAAGCGTTCCGCGCCGCGCTTGCGGAAATACGCAACGACGAAATAGTCGACATCCGCGGCAGGGGACTGCTCATCGGGGTGGAATTCTCCGTGCCTGCCGCACCGTATGTGAAAAAACTCATTGCCTGCGGGGTGCTGGCAAAGGAAACGCACGAGAGGACGATACGTTTCGCGCCTCCCGTCAACATTTCGGACGAGGACCTCGCAGAGGCTGCCGAAAGGATAAAACAGGCGTTGTCGAAATGAAGAGCAGAAGTGTGGCAAAAGCTGCGGATAGGACGAAAAAGATGGTTTATACCGCGCTTTTTGCCGCGTTAATTGCCGTTTTGTCCCAAATCAGCATTCCGCTGCCGTCGGGCGTGCCCATCACGCTGCAAACTTTCGCAGTGGCGTTCGCCGGGTTCTTCCTCGGCCGGAAATACGGGCTTGCGGCGGTCGCTGTCTATGTCGCGCTCGGCGCGGCGGGGGCGCCCGTTTTCGCGGGGTTCACGGGAGGGGCGTACAAGCTCGTGAACGTGACGGGCGGCTTTATATGGGGATTTTTCCCCTTCGTCATTATGACGGGCGCGAGGAGTCCCGAAACCGACAGGATTTCCGCGGCGGTGCTTTCCGTCCTCGGACTGGCGATGTGTCATCTTATCGGCGTTGCGCAGTATGCCGCTCTCACGGGCAACGGCTTTGCCGCTTCCGCGCTTGTCGTGTCCGTGCCCTATATCGTAAAGGACGTGCTGTCCGTGATGCTTGCGGCTATGCTGTCTTCGGCGGTGTCGCGCAGACTGCGTTCCCCCTTCCGTTCGGCAGCGGCGGACGGCAGAAAATTGATGAAAGAATTAAAAAACATAAGCTGACGGAGGCTATATGGCTAAAAACACCAACAAAACCGACCTGCGCATTCAGCGCACACAAAAGGCTATCGTCGATGCGTTCTACGAGCTCCTCGACGAGAAATCGTTCGGGTCGATTACTGTCATCGACATCTGCGAGCGCGCCCTCATCAACCGCGGGACGTTCTACACCCACTTCGAGGACAAGTATCAGCTGCTCGACAAGTGCATAAGCGACGTTATGTATGGACTGCACGAACAGGTCAAACAGGTGCACGGCGACAGCGACCTCATCACCTATTACAACGAAGTTATGTCCCTCGGCATCAATTTCCTTGCCCAGTACCGCAAGCGTCTGCGCACCATCATCCTCAAAGCGGACAGCGCGCTGGTGTTCGACAAAGTGCACGAAATCCTCACGCACAACATCGTGAACAGGTTGAGCAAGGCGAAGCCCAAGGACGGAGCGGGCAAAATCCCCGCGGACATTCTTGCGGAATTCTTCGCCGGCGGCATAATCTCCCTCATCAAGTGGTGGCTGCTCGAAGAACCCAACTACACGCAGGAAGACATCAAAGCACAGCTCAGCGTGCTTGCCGAAACCACACTCAGCGAATATTGCGCGTAGCGGGGGTATTATACCCCCGCACCCCCGAACTCTGCTTTGCCATTCCGTACATCTGTTGTGAATTATACGGGCGGCAGAGCACGCACGGCTGACACCTGTTGCGGCGCAAAACGCCGCACCCCCGAACTCTGCTTTACCGTTCCGTACATCTGTTGGGAATCATACGGGCGGCAGGGCACGCACGGCTGACGTTTGTTGCGGCGCAAGACGCCGCACTCCCGAACTCTGCTTTGCCGTTCCGTACATCTGTTGGGAATTATACGGGCGGCAGGGCACGCACGGCTGACATCAGCTACGGCGCAAGACGCCGCACCCCCGTGCTTTGCTTTGTCGTTCCGAGTAACGGTTATGCGAATTGCAGCACGGCAGGGCACGCGCAGAGTGACGGGTGCCGCGGTGTCCGAGCCGTCGGGGCTGTGTGCGTCGTTCGGTCTTTTCGCTTAAAGGTCGTCCGCATCCTGCTCCGGCAGGTCGAGGGGATTGTCGGGCACGCCCGTCCACGAACCGTTCGGGTCTTTGAGTGCGTCCCAGACTTCCTTTTCGCTCTGACCGCCTTCGGCGAGCAGAGGTCGTTTGACATTTTTGGCTTTCTTTGCCTGTTTTCTGTTTTTCATATTCACCTCCGAGTATAGTTTGCACCTAACGGAGCGTGCGATACGCGAAACGTAACGAAAACAAAAAAACGCAGGTTTATCCTGCGTTTTATGCTTATTAACATAAGATTTTGCGGCTCACGGTGTGCGGCGACGGATTTTCGTCCGCCCCTCCGCGGCTTTCCCGTCAGCTTTCCCGTCCGTATTTTCCGACCAGATAGGCGATTGCTTCGCGGTATCCGTCGAAGCCCTTTCCGCATATCGTCTTTTCCGCGTAGAGGGAAACGTAGCTGAAACGGCGGAATTCTTCGCGCGAGTTTATGTCGGTGAGGTGCACTTCCGCGGTCGGTATGCCCACGGCTTTCAGGGCGTCGAGGATTGCGACGGAAGTGTGCGTATACGCTGCGGCATTTATGACTATGCCGTCGTACACGCCGTATGCGCGCTGGATTTCTGTCACGATGTCGCCCTCGCTGTTGGACTGATAGAACATCACGTCCGCGCCGAGTGCGGCGGCACTCTGTTCGATGAACGCGACGAGCGCGGCGTAATCCTGCCTGCCGTAGAGTGCGGGCTCGCGCACGCCGAGCATATTGATGTTGGGACCGTTAATGACCAAAATTTTCATCGAATTTCTCCGTTATCTTTTCGGCGCACTCTTCGGGTGCGCCGTCGTTGCACACTTTCGCATCGGCAAACGCGGTGTATACGGGCAGGCGCGCTTCGCGCATTTTCACCAGCGTTTCGCGGTCGCGGGAAAGGGGTCTGCCCGCCGTTTCCAGCTTGTCCGTATCTCGGTCGCAGAAGACGACGAAGCCGTTGCTTTTGAGGTTTAGTCTGTTTTCTTCCGAAAGGGGTGCGCCGCCGCCCGTTGCGATGACCGCTCCCGTTTTTGCCGCGCACTCCGCCACGACGGCTCTTTCCTCCTCGCGGAAGCCCTCTTCGCCGCGCTCGCGGAATATTGTCGGGATGTCCTTCCCCGTGCGGCTCACGATGAGTGCGTCGGTGTCGAAAAACGGGCGGGACAGTTTTTCGGCGACGATTTTGCCGAGTGTGGTCTTGCCCGACGACGGCATTCCGACGAGCACGATGTCGGTCAGGTCGCGCGTGAGGGCGCGCCATACTTTCAGGATTTCTTTACCCTCCGCGCTGTCGTGGGACGGTTCGGAATATTCTTCGCCGCGGAAGAGCATATTTGCGGCTTTCGCCTGTGCCGTGAGCATCAGCAGTCCGCTGCCTGCGGGGATGCCCATAGCCTGCGCCTGCATCACAAGTCGGGTGCGGAGAGGATTGAACACCGCGTCGAAGACGCCTTCCAATGCGGGAAAAATGCCGAGGTCCAGGGGAGCCGCCGCCGCGTTCGGGAACATACCGACGGGGGTGGTGTTGATGACGACCTGTGTTTCGCGCCTGTCCGCGACGTTGGAGTAGTTCACCTCTCCCGACCTCGACACCACGGTGACTGACGCCGCTCCTTCGCGTTTTGCAAGCGCGCACGCCGTATGCGAAGTGCCGCCGCTTCCGAGCACCAGAACGTGTTTGTCCGCAAGGTGAATGCCGACGCAATTCATTGCGAAATTCATCCCGTATGCGTCCGTATTGTAGCCCGTGAGTCTGCCGCCGCGGTTGACGACGGTGTTCACCGCGCCGCAGATGCGCGCGCTCTCGTGCAATTCGTCGAGGAATGGGATGACGTCGCGTTTGTAGGGTATGGTGACGTTGATGCCGCGAAAGTCGCGCACCGCAAAGAATTCTTCAAGCTCACGGCTCTCCAAAGGGCGCAGCTCGTAATCCGCCGTGCCGAATGCGGCGTGCAGACGCGGTGAAAAGCTGTGCCCGAGCGGATTGCCGATGAGCCCGATTTTCATTGTGCCACCTCGTAGTAGCTGCCGAGGAATGTGAACTGTTCCGTCCCCTGGTCCAGCTCCGCGATGAGGGAGAGGGTGTCGGAGTTTTCGATTTGTCCTTCGAAATCGAAATAGAACATAAACTCAAAGTCCGTGCCGGGCAGGGGACGGGATTCCAGCTTTGTGAGATTGAGCCCTAGGGTGGAGAACTTGTTGAGCACGCGGTTGAGCGAGCCGGATTCGTGGGGCAGCGTCATCATTATGCTTATGCGGTTGGCGGGAGCGAAGACTTCCAGCGTCTTGCTTATGCAGATGAAGCGCGTATAGTTGGAGTCGTTGTCCTGGATGTTGCTCTCCAAAATGCCCAGCCCGTAGAGCTCGGCGCAGTTGCGCGAGGAGATGCACGCCACGTCGTTGCGGTCGGAGTTCGCCACCATTTCCGCGGCGACCGCGGTGTTGGGGCACGCGGTGATTTTGACGGACGAGGGCAGTTTTTGCAGATAGGCGGAACATTGTCCTATCGCCTGTTCGTGAGAGTAGACCTCCCTGATGTCCGAAAGCGCGACGCCCTTTTTGGCGAGCAGATGATGGCAGACTTTGAGTTTTATGCTGCGCACGATGTAGAAGCGGTGTTTTTTCATCAGGTCGTACACCGCGTTCACGCTGCCCACCGCGCTGTTTTCGATGGGGAGCACGCCGTAGTCGCACAGCCCCTTTTCCACGGCCTGGAACACGCCCTCGAAGTTGCGGAAGAAGGTGATGTCCGCAATCTCGAACAGTTTGTCGGCGGCGATGGAGGAGTAGCTCCCTTCCACGCCCTGACAGGCGACGGTGCTGCTGACGGGGAAGTATTTCTTGCCTTCCATAAGCACGCGGCGCAGGTTGTCCGAAAGGGGAGTCACGGGGGCGACGAGGCGGCGCTGATAAGCGCGCGAAGTTTCCAGAATCGTTTCAAACACGCGTTTAAGATAAATTTTCTGCTCGTCATCTGCCTGTTTTGTCACTCTGGCGATGATTTTCTTTTCGCGTGCGGGGTCGAGCACGGCGGCGTGAGTGCGCGCTTTTTCTTCGCCTATCTCGCGCACCGTACGCTGTCTTTCAAGATAGAGTTCGGCGATTTTGTCGTCCAGCTCGTCTATCTTTTTCCGAAGTTCTTCTATCATATATCCACCTCAAAATTGTTTGCTTATTCCGTCTTTTCACGCTCTCCGAGCAGCACCGCGTCCAGCACGGCGAGCGCCGCCGCCGCCTCCACCGCCGCAACCGCCCGCGGGACCACCGTCGCGTCGTGTCTGCCGCGTACGGTGATGACCGTTTCCGTCATAGTGCCGAGGTCCACCGTCTGTTGGGGCAGCGCGATGGACGGGGTCGGGCGGAATGCCGCCCTTAACGTCACGGGCATTCCGTTGGATATGCCGCCGTTGATGCCGCCCGCGTTGTCGGTCAGCGTCACGACTTTGCCGTCCCTTATCGCGAAGGGGTCGTTGGCTTCGCTGCCGCGCATCCTTGCGATGGCGAACCCCGCGCCGAATTCCACGCCCTTTACGGCGGGTATGGCGTACACCGCCGCGGAAATCTTGCTTTCCAGCCCGCCGAACAGCGCGTCGCCGAGTCCTGCCGGCATACCGTACACAACGCATTCCGTCACGCCGCCCACGCTGTCGCCTTCCGCTGCCGCCGCCTTTGCGGATGCCGCGGCTTCGTCGGCGTTTGAGAGCATAGGCAGGGCGCCTTCCGTACACGCCGCCGCCTCTTCGTAGGACGGGATGCCGTCCAGATAGCTTCTGCCTTTCACTCCCGCAAGTTCGCTTATATACGCCGCGATGCGGATGCCGCGCTTTTCGAGCAGCTGTTTCGCGACGCCGCCCAAGGCGACGAGAGGCGCCGTCATCCTGCCCGAAAATCTGCCGCCGCCGGACTTTGCGGCGTTTTCGCCGTCCTTTACCCACGCGCAGTAATCGGCGTGCGAAGGACGGGGCGTGAGCGCGTAAGAGTAGTCGGAAGGACGGATGTTCTTGTTGAAGATGCGCACGCGCAGCGGGCCGTCTATGCGCAGACCGTCCGCGCAGGGTGTGCACCCTTCCCACACCGCTTCGTCGTCTTCGCGGCGGGGAGTGGAGAAGAGATATCTGCCGCTTTTGCGCCGTGCGGCAAAACGGCGTACGCCGTCGGGGTCGAATGTTTCGCCTTCGGGCAGCCCTTTCAGCACTCCGCCTATCTCTTCCGAGTGCGACTCGCCGTAAATGTCCGCGTCCAGCACGTCAAATGGTTTCATATACCGCACCTCCGAGTTGTTTCAGGTCGTCGAAAAATCCCGGATAGGACTTTTCCACCGCTTCCGCGTCGTCCGTGCTCCCGCCCGCGGCGATACCCGCCACGGCGGCGGACATCACCATCCTGTGGTCGTTGAACCCTTTCGCTTCGAACGGTTTTATGCCGCCTCCGCGGACTACGAGCGAGTCGCCCTCTGCGGACGAGGACACTCCCATCGCGGAGAGATTGTGCATTATCGCGGCGAGCCTGTCGCTTTCCTTGTCTTTCAGTCTGCCCACACCCGTCATCACGCTTTCGCCTTTCGCCTGAGCCATCAGTACGGACAGCACGGGCGCCATATCGGGGGTGTCGGTTATGTCGACGCTCACGCCGTGCAGCGGGCTTTCCGACACGCGGCAGCGGCCATTCTCCGCGGTCACCGCCGCGCCCATACGCGCGAGCACGTCCGTAATAAGTCTGTCGCGTTGCGTGCTGACCTGCGAAAGTCCCGTCACGGTCACGTCCCCCGTCAGCGCGCCCGCCGCAAGCATAAACGCCGCGTTGGACCAGTCGCCTTCCGCACGCACCTCGGACGGGGAGCGCAGCGCCCCTGCGGGGATGAGATATGCGCCGTCCCTGCATTCGATTTTTTTGCCGAACAGCGCGAGCGCGTCCAGCGTCATTTCGGTATATCCGCGCGAAACCGCTTCGCCTTCCGTGCAAAGGGTGCATTCCCGTCCCGTTGCCGCGAGAGCGAAGAGCATTCCGCTGACGTACTGCGAGCTTACCGCCGCGTTCACGCGGAACACATTTCCCGAAAGAGTGCCTTCCGTCGTGAGGGGCAGGCTGTCTGCGCTCAACCGTATGCCGCCTTCGCGCAGGGTTTTCGCAAGTTCCGCTATCGGGCGCGACGGAAGTCTTCCCCCGCCCGTGAAGGTCGATTTTTCGCCCAGCGCGCACGCAACGGGAAGCAGAAAACGCAGGGTAGAGCCGCTTTCGCAGCAGTCGAGCAGGGCCGTTTCGGGCAGGGCGCCGCGGTCGGTGGGCACAACGTCGTAGCCGTCCCCCGCGCGCGTGACCGAAGCCCCCAGCGCGTTCAGACACCCGACCGTCGCTTCTATGTCGCGTGAAGTCACGGGACACACGACGCGGCAGGGCGCGTCCGCAAGCGCCGCCGCAATCAGCAGCCTGTGCGCGTGGGATTTGGAGGGGACCGCGCTCACGGTTCCCCTCGCTTCCGAAGGAGAGAACACCGCTCTCATGACACGAACTCCTCGAACTGAGCAAGGGTCATAGGCATAATTTCGCACTTGCCTATGCCGCGTATCACGACGGCGTTCAGCTTGCCGCCCGCAATCTTTTTGTCGTGCGCCGTATGCACCAGCACGGAGCGCACGGAATATGGGCATTCCGGGAAGCCGTACTTTTGCAGGAGCGCGGAGATTTTTTTGTAATCCGCCTTGGGGAGCAGTCCCGCGCCGACGGACGCGCGCGCAATAAGGCGTATTCCCATCGCGACGCACACTCCGTGCGGAAATCCGAGCGCGCTTTCCGTTTCTATGGCGTGCCCGACGGTGTGACCGAGGTTGAGCAGGCGGCGCGTTCCGTTCTCGTTCTCGTCCTCTTCCACCACGCGGCGCTTGCAGTCCACGCAGAGGTCTACGAGCCTTTCCAGATTGGAGTCGTCGATGCCCTGCGCCATCAGGTCGAAAATTTCACCGCCTTCCAGCACGGCGTACTTCACCGCTTCTCCGAGTCCGCATTTCCACTCGGATTTGGGGAGGGAAGAGAGTGTGTCGAGGTCGCAAATCACCGCACGGGGGGGATATATTCTGCCCGCGAGGTTCTTGCCCGCTTTGAGGTCCACCGCCGTCTTGCCGCCGACGGACGAGTCAATCGCCGCAAGCAGAGTGGTGGGCACCTGAACGTAAGGCACGCCGCGCATATACACCCCCGCGACGAAACCCGCCAGGTCGCCGACCACGCCGCCGCCGAGAGCGATGACGGTGTCGTCGCGGCAGAAGTCGACGGAAGCGAGCCAGTCCAGAAGTTTGCCGGCAAGTTCCCAGTTCTTACTCTGTTCGCCGTGCGGCACGACGTAGCACGGGGTGCCTTCGGGAAGAGAGGCGAGCAGACGGGAAAGATAGAGGGGCGCGACGTTGTCGTCCGTGATGACCGCCGCCTTCGTGCCCTCGCGGGGGATGCCCGCAAGAGAGGCGAAACGGTCCAGCAGTCCGCGTCCCGTAATTACGGGATATTCTCCCGTGCTTGTCGACACCGTGATTTCCATTTTTCCTCCGTGCCGCCGCGCGGTTTGAGCGCAAACGGCGGTTTATGTTGTCGTTCGGCGGGTTTAATCCGCGTCAAGCGCATTTTGCAGTTTTTTCAGCCTGTCTTTTTCGACGGCGAGTTTCTTTCTGTTGCCGGCATCAAGCAGGTCGTAAAGACGCCCCCTGTCGCCGCTTTCCATACAGTCGGCGTACTCCGTGAGCCGTTCCGCCATCGCGCGGACTTCCTTTGCCAGATTGTCCGCATTGTCCGTCATAAGCTCCGTCCACATGGCGGCGTTCATACGCGCCACTCTCGTCATATCGCGGAAACTGCCCGCGGAATAGCCGTAATGTTTGTCCGCGGAAGGGGATTTGACGTAAGCGGAGGATACGACGTGCGCCAGCTGCGAGGTGTAGGCTATCATCTCGTCGTGAGTGTCCGCGTCCGTGATGACCACGCCTTCCGCTCCCACGCCGAGGTACATTTTTTTCACCGCCGCGAGCGCTTCCAGCGAAGCGGCGACGGGCACGAGAAGCACGGACGAGTTTTCGTAAAGCCCCGCTGTCGAGTGCGCGACGCCGCTGAACTCTCTGCCCGCCATCGGGTGACCGCCGACGAATTCCACGTCGGAGCGGAGCGCAGCCGCGGCTTTCATAATTTTTACGACGGGGCGTTTCACGCCCGCAAGGTCGGTGACAATCGCGCCGCTTTTCAGAAGGGGCAGAAATTCGTCCAGAATGCCCTGCATTGCGGAGGGGAGCACCGCCATTGCGAGCACGTCGAGCTCCCGTGCGTTTTCACGGCCGAGTTCTTCGTGAAAGGCATGCAGCAGTCCGCCTTTCAGCATTGCTTCGGGGTCGGTGTCGCAGGCGAATACGGTGTGCTCCGTTTTTGCGACGAGCGCACGTCCCAGCGAACCGCCCATAAGCCCCAGACCTACAATGCCGATTTTCATTTGTCGCGCTCCTTGCCGCACACCGTGAGCAGAACGTCTATTCTGCCGACGAGGTCGTCGAACTGTTCGGGGCGCAGCGACTGCGCACCGTCGGACAGGGCGTGCACGGGGTCGTTGTGCACTTCGATTTCCAGTCCGTCCGCACCCGCGCCGACTGCGGCGAGGGAGAGGGGAAGGACGAGCTTCGCGCGTCCGGAAGCGTGGCTGGGGTCGACCAGAATGGGCAGATGCGTGAGGTCGCGCAGCACGGGGATGGCGGAAAGGTCGAGAGTGTTGCGCGTGTACGGCTCGAACGTGCGTATCCCGCGCTCGCAGAGTATGACGTTCATATTGCCTTCGGACATAATGTATTCCGCGCTCATCAGCCACTCTTCTATCGTCGCCGCCATGCCGCGTTTGAGCAGAATGGGCTTATTCGTTTTGCCCAGCTCTTTCAGCAGTTCGAAATTCTGCATATTGCGCGCGCCGACCTGAATGAGGTCCACGTCCTCGAAGAGAGGGATGTGACGGATGTCGAGGATTTCGGTGCATATGGGCATCCCCGTTTCCTTTTTTGCGAGGGAGAGCAGTTTCATCCCCTCTTCGCGCAGCCCCTGGAACGCGTAAGGCGAGGTGCGGGGCTTGAACGCGCCGCCGCGCAGCACCGTCGCGCCCGCCGCTTTCACGGCTTTGGCGATGGTGATGAGCTGGTCCTCGCTCTCCACCGAGCATGGTCCCGCGATAAGCTGGAAATGTCCTCCGCCGAAGAGGTGTCCGCCCACGTCCACAATCGTGTCTTCGGGGTGGAATTTGCGGTTCGCGTTCTTGAAAGGTTCCTGGATGCGCTTTACGCTCTCCACGATGTCGAGCGAACGTATGAGGTCCTCGTCCACGACGGAAGTGTCGCCGATGAGCCCCATAATTGTGGTGTTGTCGCCCTTGCTCATATGGATGTCCAACCCCAGTCCTTTTATCCATTTGACGAGGTTGTCCATCTGTTTTTTGTCGGGATTGTTTTTGACTACGATAATCATTTCTGCCTCTCTTTCAACGCCTTCACACACAAACAAAAGACCGCCACGGTATGGCGGTCTTCGTCAAGTCGGTCTGTGAACGACCCTTATCCGCGCATACCGAAAACGGGGCTCTTGAAATAAAAGCCCTTAAAGTAAAAGTATGCGTAGCTTGTCAGGTCGACGTTTCTCATAGTTCTTCACCGATACTATAAAACGCATTTTGTCCGTTGTCAACTCATTTCCGACGGTTTTTCGGGCTAAAATCAGCCTTCTTCCCGTTCGTCCACGACGGCGGGCAGCGGGTCTTCGGCGGCGGAAAGATTGAGGACGCTTATCGCGTCGGTGATGCTCTTTTCCATCGCGAGTTTGCCGTAGGCGTCCACGTCGCGCTTGTTCTTTTCTCCGTGGGTGAGGCATCCCGCGCCGCCTATGCAGCCGTCGACGCACGCCATACCTTCGATAAAGTTGGCGTCCAGCACCCCTTTGGATTTGCGCAGCAGGGCGGTGCGGCAGGCTTCGATGCCGTCGCAGGTGACGGGATTGTATTTGAAGTCGGTCTCGCCCTGTTCTTTGAGCGCCTGCGCCACCGCGTCGGTTATGCCGCCGCTGCGCGCGAATATCCTGCCGAAATAGGACGCGTTGTCCAGCGCGCTCTCGGACAGGTGCTCTATGTCGAAGTCGCGGGAGTCGAACAGCGCCTGCAATTCCTCGAACGTGATGACGGAGTCGATGTACGGGCGCACTTCCGGCTTCTGGAATTCCATTTTCTTTGCGGTGCAGGGCCCTATGAACACGACCTTGCAGGGGGAAGAAGTGCTCTTGATGTATTTCGCGATGGTCGCCGCGGGAGAGAGATTGGCGGAGATGTGCTGTTGCAGTTCGGGGAACTGTTTTTTGATGTAATCCACGAATGCGGGACAGCAGGAAGAGGTGAGAAAGCCCTTTTCTTTGAGCTCCGCCGCTTCCTTGTACGCGACCATATCCGCGCCCAGCGCCGCTTCCACGACGTTGAAGAAACCGAGTTTGCGTATGCCCGTCACGACCTGTCCAAGTTTCGCGTAAGTGAACTGGCTGGAAATGGAGGGCGCGACGACGGCGTACATCTTATATTTCTCGTTGTTCTCGCTTTTCTTTATCATATCGATGACGTCGAGGATATAAGACTTGTCTATTATCGCGCCGAAAGGACATTGATATACGCACGCGCCGCACGCGATGCACTTGTCGTTGTTGATGCTCGCCGCCTTGTTCTCGTTCATTGAGATGGCTTTCACCTTGCAGGAATTTTCGCAGGGACGGCGGCGGGAAACTATCGCGCTGTACGGGCACACCTTGGCGCATTGTCCGCATTCGACGCAGAGGTTCTTGTCGATGTGCGCTTTCTGCTGATGGTCGAAAGAGATTGCGTTTTTGCGGCACACGTCTTCGCAGCGGTGCGCAAGACATCCGCGGCAGGCGTTGGTGACCTCGTATCCGCCGGCAGGGCAGTCGTCGCAGGCTATCTCTATGACCTCTATGACGTTGGGGTTGGAGCGGTTGCCGCCCATAGCAAGCTTGACGCGCTCGGAAATGATGGCGCGTTCCTTGTACACGCAGCACCGCATCGTAGGTACGTTGCCCGGTATGATGGTCTTGGGGATGTCCGTTATTTTTTCCAGCAAATCCCCGTTCCAGGCACCGCGCGCGACTTCGCGCAGGACCTTGTATTGCAGATACTGCACTTTTGTGTCGAATTTTCTGCGTTTCTTGATGTCGTCCATATCTCGGATTTCTCCGTCTTCGTATTTGCTTATTCCGCAAAAGCGGTTTATTTGATGTTTTTGCACGTTAAGCGTGCGGTTTGTGTTTTTTCGGCGACGCTCAATCGTAGTTGAGTTCGACCACTTTGCCCGCCGCGCGCAGGTTTGCCGCTATGCTTTCCACCAGTTTCAGCTTCATCGTGGTGTCGATTGGCAGCCCCTGGTGCGCCGCGTTTATGCTCTGTCCGACAAAGAAAGTGACGTGCGTCGCGTCCTCGAAGAGCATATTCGCAAGCAGGCTTGCGCCGTCCTTTTTGTTCGACCTCTTGGGGGAGAGGTCGGAGGTGGAGAGATAGCGCTCGCTCAGTTCCAGCAGCTTGCGCAGGGTGAGCACTCCTTCCGTCGTCAGGTCTATGCCCTTGATGTAGCCTATGGGGGGCACGTCCTTGTCGGGGAAGTCGAATGTCGCCGCCACCTTTTCGCCCAGATATCTCGCCACAATCTGCGAGCTTGTCCCGCCGCAGACGACCTTTTTGCCTTCTCCCCCGAGGAAGCGGGAGATGTAGAAGTCGTCCTGGTCCTTTTCCACGGGAGGTCCGACCATTATCCTTACGGGGCAGTATTCCCTCGCGCGCACCACCGCCACGGTGGTGTCGTCGCCCGGTTTCCCGACGTAAAGGTCGTTGCACGCTCCCGCAAGCATACACGCCACGCCGCGCGCCGACATTCCCTCGCGGAAATTCTTGTCGAGATACTCCATCACGTCCTTGCGCAGCCAACCGAAGTTGAGCAGCATACCTATGCCCGCGTGGATGACCCCGTCGCTCATCAGCACGATGTAGTCGTCGGGCTGCATTTCAAGCCGCGTACCGTACACCTTTTTGCCGAGGATGTCGTATTCCTTTCTCTCGAAGTCGTGGCATTTGCCGCCGCGTATGAGTATGGCTTCGGGATTGTCGAACTCGAACAGCCAGCCTTTCCCGTCCGTGCCGACGTGCACCACGGAAAAGGTCGCGTACGCCACATGCCGCACCTTGCACACGGGCAGAGTCTGCACTACCGTTTCCACGCACTCTTCCATCCCGATTTCGTTGGACACCATAGTGCACAGAATCTTGGACGTCAGCGTGGCGAGGATGTTCGCTTTCACGCCGCTGCCCAGCCCGTCCGCCAGCACGAGGGTGGTGTGGCTGCCGTCCGCAATGCACTCCACCTTGTCGCCGCACAGCTCTTCGCCCTTCTTGTTCAGGGAAGTGTAGCCGTTTTCGAGAAAGAGCTCCTTCATTCTTCCTCCTCTTCCTCCGTACGGGGCGCGAGGGTCTGTTTGAGTTTGGTGAGCGCCACTTTGGTTTCGGCAGTGGTTTCGCCGAGCAGGGAGGCTATCTCCTGCGCGACGCGCATCTGTTTCTTGATGACTTCGTCGGTCGTCGCCAGGGTTTCCAGCTTGACGGCGTTGAGTTTCTCGTCGTATTCCACGCTGTCCGTGATGTCCTTCATAACTCCGAAGAGCACCTTGTGCTCCTGCAACAGAACTATGGACAGCTCGATGTATTTCTTGGTGCGGTTGACGAAGACGCGCTTTTTGCTGACGTTCTTGCCCTTTGCCACCGCCGCGATGAACTCTTCGCAGTCGAAGCAGTCGAAAGCGAGCATACCGCGCACGTCGTGTTCCGTCACGCCGAGCAGCCGCAACGCGCGGGTGTTGATGTCGAGGATTTTGAAATCGTTGTCCATCAGCACTATGCCGTTGGGCGTGTTCTGAATGATTTCGTAACTCATCGACTCCGCACGGCTGCGCATATAGGGCAGGCACATCTCTATGTCCGCGTATCCGTTCAGCACGGCGATTGCCTTGTCGCGGCAGGTGGAATATCCGCACGCGCCGCAGTTGAGCTCGTCCTCCGGCGAATTTTTGCCCGTCTTGGTGAGTACTGCGCGGATGTCCTTTTCGCTCGGCACGAAGTCGTCGAGGATGATGCGGGGATGCCTTTCGGTGAGGTCAACCTTTTCCGTGACGACCGCGGGAGCTTCGGCGGCGCGCGCCGCGTATTTGCGCACGTCCTCGTTGCTCTTTATCGCGCCTCCCGGCGTCGCAAGACGGCAGGGACCGCCCACGCAGGCGTACTCGCAGCAGTTCATTTCGAGGAAGAGCCCCGTGAGGGAGTCGATTTCTTCCAGCACTTCGCAGCAGCGGTGCACCCCGTCCACGGCGACGTATTCGTAGCCCGCGGGCAGCGCGTCGAAGGACTTGATTATGCCGCGCGGAATGGGATAATAGCGCGCTTTGAGCGAGCCTTCCTCTTCCGCCTGTTTTGCCTGTATTTTGCAAAGGTCGATGTTTTTCTGCGCGAAAAGAGCGTTCAAATCCTCGAATGTGAGCACTCCGTCGATGATGCCGCTCTCGTGCGCCTCGCGTTTTTTTGCGATGCACGGTCCGATGAACACTATCGCCGCGTCGGGATATCTCTTTTTGAGCATACGCGCGTGCGCCACCATCGGGGAGGGCACGGGCGCGAGATATTTCAGCGCCTTGGGATAGTAGAGTTGTATCATCCGGTTGACTGCGGGGCAGGCGGAAGTGATGAAGTTTTTGAAGCCGCCCGCAGACAGCAGTCGGGCGTATTCCTCCGTGACCGCCTTTGCGCCCACCGCGGTTTCTTCCACGACGGAAAAGCCGAGCATTCCCAGCGCCTCTTTCATTACGGCGAGGTCCTGCACGGCAAAACTCGACACGAAAGAGGGCGCAAGGCTCGCGACGACCCGACGTCCGCTTTCCAGCAAGGCGGTGACGGTGTCCGTTTCGCTGTGCACCTGTTTCGCGTTTTGCGGGCACACCAGAGTGCATTTGCCGCAGAGTATGCAGCGCTGCTCGATGATTTTCGCCTGGTGGTTCTCGTAGCGTATCGCCTTGACGGGGCACTCACGCAGACACTTGAAGCAGTCCTTGCACTTGGCGTTCTTGAAATCCAGATACGGTGACGTGACGGGCATAATTTCCCCTTTCTCTCCTTATTTCGGGCATCGCCGCCGCATTACGCGGCGGCGGTGTAACTTCACATTGCCTTTTTGCAAATCACGTCGGTGAAGAGGTCGATGACGTTTTCGGGCTTGACTGCGAAGTAGTCGCCGTCCACCGTCACGCTCACTCCGTCCTCGCCGCACTTGCCCATACAGAAAGTTCCGCTGAGCTCGACGCGGTCGCCGAGGTTGTTTTTGTTGATGAGATACTGCAACTCTTCCACCACCTGTCTCGAACCTTTGAGGTGGCAGGAGCTGCCGATGCAAACCGTAACTTTGACCATAATTTCTCCCTTTCAGAGCTCAGTCGTAGTCTACGACGTCCACCCAATGCAGCAGGAAATCCCTTTCTTCGGGCTTGCCTTTGACCATCTGGGAAGCGGCGACGATGGGTATCCATTTCTGCACATACTGTTTTGCGGTGTCGCTTTTGAGGCAGAACAGGTTGAGATATTTGTCCGCAAGCGCGCTGTCGCCGCTCAGCGAGAAGAGCAGATAAGTGCGCGCCGCGTCCGCGGAGGCGTTGCCCTGCGTGGCGTGCGACCAGTCGATGATGTACGCCTTGCCGTCCTCGTCGGAGATGATGACGTTGCTGGGGTTGAAGTCGCCGTGGCAGACCTTGTTGTGCTTGGGCATCGCTTCGAGGCGGGTGTGCAGGTCATAGCGGATGGTCGCCGTGAGGTCCGCCTCGGAAATCTTGCGGTTCATTTTGTCCTTCAACTTATTGAGAAGGGGAGCGCGCTTGGAGTGGATTTCCATTTGCAGGTCGACGAACAGGTTGAGATATTCGTCGAGCTTGTCGGGGTTTTCCGCCATGAGCTGCGCGAGGGTCTTGCCCTTGATGTAGTCCATAACGATAGCCCAGCGGCCGCCCACCTTGGTGACTTCGGCGAGCTTGGGGATGTTCAGCCCCGTTTCCTCGACGCGCGCCTGATTGAGAGCCTCGTTCAGGATGTCCGCCTTGGAGTAGTGCTCGTCAAATACCTTGATGACTTTGTCGCCGTCGCGGTAAACGGTCTTGGTGTTGCGCACGGCGATGACCTTGTCGGTGTTCATACTCCCTCCTTATTTGCCGTAGTAGGCGTTGAGATACATTTGTTTGATTTCGCTCATCAGCGGATAACGGGGGTTTGCGCCCGTGCACTGGTCGTCGAACGCCTGCTCCGTCATATCGTCCAGTCTTGCGAGGAAGTCCTGTTCGTCGATGCCGTACTCGCGGATGGTCTTCTTGATGCCGACCTTCGCTTTCAGCTCGTCGAGAGCGGCGATGAGATTTTCCAGTTTTTCCGCATCGTTCTTGCCCTTGATGCCCAGCGCATCGGCGACTTCGGCATAGCGGGCGAGAGTGTGAGGATGGTCGTACTGCGGGAAGGTGCCCATCTTGGTCGGCACTTCCGCCGCATTGAAGCGCAGCACTTCGTCAATCATCAGCGCGTTTGCGACGCCGTGGGGCAGGTGATGGAATGCGCCCAGCTTGTGCGCCATGGAGTGGCACACTCCGAGGAACGCGTTCGCGAACGCCATACCCGCCATAGTGGCGGCGTTTGCCATCTTCTCGCGCGCTTCGGGGTCGTTTGCGCCGTTGTCGTAAGCGCGGGGAAGATATTTGAATATCATTTGCAAGCTGCGCAGCGCGAGGCCGTCGGTGTAATCCGTCGCCATCATGGACGCATACGCTTCGAGGTTGTGCGTGACGGCGTCGATGCCGCTCGCCGCGGTGAGCCCCTTGGGCGCGTTCATCATCATATCGGCGTCGACGATTGCCATATCGGGCATCAGCTCGTAGTCCGCGAGGGGATATTTCACGCCCGTCTGCTCGTCGGTGATGACCGCGAAGGGAGTCACTTCGCTGCCCGTACCGGCAGAGGTGGGGACTGCGATGAAGTACGCCTTTTCGCCCATCTTGGGGAAGGTGTACACGCGCTTCCTGATGTCCATAAAGCGCATGGCAAGGTCCATAAAGTCGACCTCGGGATGTTCGTAGAGCACCCACATAATCTTGCCGGCGTCCATAGCCGAGCCGCCGCCGACCGCTATGATGCAGTCGGGCTCGAAAGCGCGCATCGCCGCGGTGCCTTCCTTGGCGCAGGCGAGGGTGGGGTCGGGCGCGACGTTGAAGAACGTGGTGTGCGCGATTCCCATCTCGTCGAGCTTGTCGGTGATGGTCTTCGTATATCCATTATGATACAAAAAACTGTCCGTGACAATAAAAGCTTTCTTTTTTCCCATGACGTTTTTAAGTTCGTCGAGGGCGACGGGCAGGCAGCCCTTCTTTATATACACCTTTTCGGGTGCTCTAAACCACAGCATATTCTCTCTCCTTTCCGCTACCGTTTTGATGTTGACGAGGTGTTTGACGCCCACGTTTTCACTGACGCTGTTGCCGCCCCAGCTGCCGCAGCCGAGGGTGAGGGAGGGGGCGAGTTTGAAGTTGTAAAGGTCGCCGATGCCGCCCTGCGAGGAGGGAGTGTTGACGAGTATGCGGCAGGTCTTCATACGGTGGGTGTATTCGTCAATCTTGGCTTTCTGCGTCACCGCGTCGACATAGAGAGATGCGGTGTGGCCGTAGCCGCCGTCCGCGATGAGGTGTTCCGCCTTGTCGAGAGCGTCCTCGAAATCCTTGGCTCTGTACATCGCGAGCACGGGGGAGAGTTTTTCGTGCGCGAACTCTTCGGAGATGTCGACGCTGGTCACTTCGCCGATGATAATCTTGGTGTCTTCGGGAACGGTCACGCCCGCGAGTTCCGCGATTTTGGCGGCTTTCTGACCCACGATTTTCGCGTTGAGAGCGCCGTTGATGATTATGGTCTTGCGCACTTTGTCCGTTTCTTCGGGGTTGAGGAAATAGCATCCGCGCGCCTGGAATTCCTTCTTGACCTTGTTGTAGACCTTGTCAAGGACGATGACGGACTGTTCGGACGCGCAAATCATTCCGTTGTCGAAGGTCTTGGAATGGATGATGCTGTTGACGGCAAGCAGGATGTCCGCGGTGTCGTCGATGATGGCGGGAGTGTTGCCCGCGCCCACGCCGACTGCGGGTTTGCCGCTGGAATACGCCGCCTTGACCATTCCGGGACCGCCCGTCGCGAGAATGACGTCCGACTCTTTCATAAGCAAGTTGGTCATTTCGAGGGAAGGGATGTCAATCCAGCCGATGATGCCTTCGGGTGCGCCCGCTTTGACCGCCGCTTCCAGCACGACTTTCGCCGCCTCGATGGTGCTCTTTTTGGCTCTCGGATGGGGGCTGATGATGATGCCGTTTCTGGTTTTCAGCGCGATGAGCGTCTTGAAGATGGCGGTGGAAGTGGGGTTGGTGGTGGGGATGACCGCGCCGACGACGCCCACGGGCTCGGCAATCTTCTTGATGCCGAAGGACTTGTCTTCTTCGATGACGCCGCAGGTCCTGGTGTGACGGTAGGCGTTGTAGATATATTCGGAGGCGTAGTGGTTCTTGATTACTTTGTCTTCAACCACGCCCATTCCCGTTTCGGCGACTGCCATTTTGGCAAGCGGGATACGCTGCTGATTCGCGGCGGTGGCGGCAGCAAAGAAGATTGCGTCCACTTGCTCCTGCGTGTACTCGGCGAATTTCTTCTGAGCCTCGCGCACGCGAGCGATGGTTGCTTCCAGTTTCTCGACGTTGTCGACGACTTCATACTGTTTGCTCTCTTCCATGATTGGTCTCCTGTTTGTTATTTTCTTCTTTTTTAAGTATTTCTTTGAGTTTTGCGGACAGCACCGCCAGCGATGCCGCCATATTCTCGTTTTTTACCGCAACGGTTTCGGGAAGGTTCAGCGTCACGGGGCAGAAGTTCCAGATTGCCCTTATCCCCGCGTCCACCAGCGCGTCCGCAGCCTTCTGCGCCTGCGACGCCGGCAGCGTCAGCACCGCGAGTTTCACGTTCAGCTTCCGCACCGTGCTCGTGAGTTTCTCGGAGGAGAGTATCTTCTTTCCGTGTATCTCCGTCCCCACGAGAGCGGGGTCCACGTCGAAACCCGCGACTATGTTCAGCCCGTATTTCTCGAAACCGCCGTAACCCAGCAGGGCCTGTCCGAGTTTCCCCGCGCCGACCAGCACCGCGTCCTTTTCGTTGTCGTAGCCCATAAAGCTCTCGATGTCGCGTATGAGGTCGGGGATGTAGTAGCCCACTTTGGGTTTGCCTTCGCTCACCACCGCCATCGAAAGGTCCTTCTTCACGACGGCGGGATTTTCCTGCATTGCGTCCGCAAGCCCGACGGATGAGATATACTCCGTGCCCTCCGCTTCCTTCTGTTTCAGATAGCGCAGATACCCGGGCATACGCTGCAACGTAGCAAGAGATAGTGTTTTGTCGTTTTCTGCCATAAGCGTTTTCCCGTCCCCGCGGACTTTTCCGCCGCAGGTTGTCCCGCAAAAAATCGATACAAAAAATATCGTTACTTTGCGTGTCGATTAGGATTATATGAAACGCCGCACCCTTTGTCAACCGTATTGGGGAGGGAAATAAAGAAAAATTTTCCCGATTTCGCGCTTTTGTAGCGATGCGTGTACAGAAACGGAAAAGTGTATGAATTTGCGGGGCGGGAAGTCGGCGTCCGAGGTGTCCTGCGGGCGGGGCAGAGAAGAACTGTCGGAGCGGACGGACGGTCGTCCGTCGGGCTGTCATCGGTCGGCTCGGAACGGAGGAGTACTGCGTGAAAATGCGCGGGCGCGCGTGCGGGAGTGCGCGTACGCATTTCGGAATCGGATATGCGCGGGAGTGCGCAATGCGCGGGTGTATGCGGGCGCGTCGTGCGGTGCGTCCGCCGCGCAAGGACAACGGAAACAGAAACCCAGAAACAGAAACAAAATGAAACACGGCACGCGGGTGCGTGCCGTGCCGATAGCCTGTATGTGCGGGTCAGACGCGCTCTATGGCGAGGGTGTTCGCGTCCTCTACGCCCGTGCTCGCGACCGCAACGACGGTGTCGCCTTTGTGCACCAGGTTGAAATATCCCGCGATTTTCGTCGCCTGTTCCGCCGCTTCGTGTGTGACTTTGGGCTGGTCGGCGGCAAGAATGGGCTGAACGCCCCAGGTGAGAGCCATTTTCTGATACGTCTTTTCGTGACGGGTCACCGCGATTATCGGGCAGGCGGGACGGAAACCGCTGATGAGTTTTGCCGTCTTGCCGCTTCTCGTCGCGACGACTATCGCCTGGCAGTCGAGGTCGTACGACGCCTTGACCGCGGAGGCGCATATCGCGTCCGCAATGGTGTTTATCTCGAAATCGGTGAAGGTGAAACGCTTGCGGTAATGTATGGACTGTTCCGTGAACGCGGCGATGTCGGACATCGCTTTGACCGCCTGCACGGGATAGCTGCCCGCCGCCGTTTCGCCCGAAAGCATCACCGCGCCCGTGCCGTCGTACACGGCATTGGCGACGTCGGAGGTTTCCGCGCGCGTGGGACGGGGCTTGTATATCATGCTTTCCAGCATTTCCGTTGCGGTGATGACGCGTTTGCCCGTGGCCCTCGCTTTCTTGATGAGCGACTTCTGTATGGAGGGCAGGGCTTCCATCGGGATTTCCACTCCGAGGTCGCCGCGGGCAATCATTATGCCGTCCGAAATTTCGAGGATTTCGTCAATGTTGTCTATGCCCATCTTGGACTCGATTTTCGCGATAATCTCGATGTTTTCCCCGCCGTTTTGCAGCAGGAAGTTTTTGAGCACGCGCATATCGTCCGCGCAGGACACGAAGGACGCGGCGATGTAGTCCACATCCTGCTTTATGCCGAAAAGGATGTCCTTTTTGTCCTGGTCGCTGAGATAGGGCAGACCGAGGTGTACTCCCACGACATTGATGCTCTTGTGGTTGGAAAGAGTGCCGCCGATGACGACGTCGAGCACGACCGCGTCGTTCTCAATCTTTTTCACCTGCATCTTGATGAGCCCGTCGTTGATGAGCAGCGTATCACCGGGCGACACCATTTTGTAGAAGTCGGGGCAGGTGACGTACGCTTCCGACGACGTGCCCTCAATCTGCTCGTTGACAAGCCTGAAAGTGCCGCCCGCCTTGACTTCCACGCTGTCGCCGACGAACTTTCCGAGGCGGATTTCCGGACCTCTGGTGTCCAGCATAAGCGCGACGGGGACGGCGAGTTCCTTGCGGATGTCCTTGACCATCCCGATGCGTTTGGCGTGTTCTTCGTGGGTGGAGTGGCTCATATTGAAGCGCGCGACGTTCATACCCGCGTTCACCATGTCGCGCAGGATTTTTTTGTCCGCGCAGCCGGGCCCCATGGTAGCAATGATTTTGGTTTTTCTCGTATATGACATACAAAACTCCTTTTTCGCCTGCATTATAATTCACGCAGGAGAAAATGTAAACGGTTTGAAATAAAATCCGTCCGCGTCCCCGCCGAGCGCGCGTCCGCGTCCCCGCCTAGCGCGTGCGGCGGCACACCGCGCGCGGAAACAGTCCCTTTTCCCCTTGTTGAGCGCCGTGCGGCGTGCTATCATAATATGCGGCAAGCACGCCGCCCGCGGACGGCGTAAGGAGAGAATTATGAAAAAAGTCAGAATAACCGTGCTCAAAAAACATTTCGACCGCGCCCCGTCGTATTTCTGCTGGAAGCGACGGACGAAGAGTCCGTCATCGACTATGTGCCCGTGAAAGAATGACGGCATAATGCGGGTTTTATGCGCGATTTTGCGCGGATAAAACCCGTTTTTCGACGCATAAACGACGGAGGACAAAACGGTATGAAAGCGTGGCTGGCGGTCGTGCCCGCGGTTTTCGCGGTTATGAACATTGCGGGGTTTGCGCTTATGGGCGCGGACAAAAGGCGTGCAAAGCGCGGGGAATTCCGCGTGCCGGAGGCGGTGCTGTTTGCCGTCGCTTTCTTTTTCGGCGGCGTGGGGTGCACGGCGGGAATGTTTGTCTTCCGCCACAAGACAAGACACCTGAGTTTCAGGATTTTGCTCCCCCTCTTCGCCCTGATTTCCGTCGCGGCGGCAGCCGCCGCGGAATATTTCGTGTGGACGGCGGTCTGCGCCTGACGGACGGGTTTTGCGCGCTTTTTCCGCTCCCTTTTTCGGGATTGCCCTTGAACGCCGTTTGCGCGTGTGCTAAAATGGTAAAAAGGTTGACTAAGGGGAATTTTATGAACGGCATACCTGTACTGAAAATCGAAAAACTGCCCTCCGCGCCCGTCACGCACGGCCGCTCCGCGGAGATTTACGACTGGGACGGGGACAAGGTCCTGAAACTCTATTTCAAGGGCTTTCCGGAGTCCGACGTGGATACGGAATATTCCAACACCGTCGAGGCGTTCAGGTGCGGTTGTACGCCGATGGAATGCTTCGGCAAGGTCGAATACGACGGACGCTTCGGCATAATCCTGAAAAAGATAGCCGGAGTGTCTATGACGAAAATGCCGGAGAAGAATCCGCTGATACTTTTCAAGGCGGGCAGGCTCATCGCCGAACAGCACGTTATGGTGCAGAGCAAGCATTCCGACGCGCTGCCCGACCTCAGAGAAAAGGCGGCGGCGTGCCTTGACGGCGAACCTCTCGCTTTCCTCCCTGCGGACACGAGGGAGAAAGTGCGCGCATACATACTTTCCCTGCCTGCGGGCAACAGCTTCATCCATCTGGATTTCCACACGGAAAACATTCTTATGGACGGCAAGAACATCGTCGTAATAGACTGGATGACCGCGGCGAAAGGCAGACCGGAAGCGGAAGTCGCCATGATGGATTTTCTGCACCATCACGCCGAACTGTTTCCGGGGTCCTCCAAGGCGCAGCTCGCGTTTTATACGGCGGTGAGGACGTTCATCTACAACAGTTTCCTCAAAAATTACGTCCGCCTGACGGGGATGGACCCTGCGGCGGCGAAACCGTGGATGATTGTGGCGCTGATTCTGCGCAAAGGGCTGTGGAACATAGCAAGCGAAAAGGAGTATCTCGAAGGTGAGATAAGGAGGCTGGCGGAAGAGATAAAATGAGCAGTCTGAAAAAACTTCGCAAAGAACTTGCGGCGCTCGACCCGTCTTTCCGCGCCGAACCCGACCGCGGCTGCATACTGCTCACGGGAGAGTCCGACGACTGGCAGAAGATAGTCAAAGCGGGCAAACTCGCCGTGGACAAGAAAAAATATCTGGGCGTGGTCAACCGCATCAAACTCAAAGGTTTCGTACAAAAGACGCCCGAACCCGTTGTGCGCGACCTCGCTCTGGACGGCAGAGCGCCCGACGTGCTGGTGATAGGCGGCGGCATAGTGGGCTGCGCCGCGGCAAGGGAACTTTCCGCCTACAATCTGGACGTTATGCTGGCGGAGCGCGGATACGACGTTGCGCTCGGCGGCTCGTCCAGAAACGGCGGCGTGGTGCACGTCGGCATCAACTATTCCCCGCGCGCGCAGAAGCACATCTACAACAACCGCGGCAACGCAATGTATGCGGGGCTGTGCCGCGACCTGGGCGTGCCTTTCGAACAGAAAGGGCAGGTGCTTCTCATAGGCAAGCGGTGGGAGAAGATACTCTGCGCCGTGCTGAAACTCAACGCGAAGCGTCTGCACATCCCCGGCGTAAAGTTTATGAAGAGGGCGGAACTCGTGTCCGTGGAGCCGCACATCCCCGATTGGATATACGGCGGACTTTATATGCCCACGGGCGGCATAACCTCGCCCTATCAGATGACCGTCGCGCTTGCCGAAAACGCGGTGCAAAACGGGGCGAAGATATGCCTGAACACCGTGGTCGAGGGGATGAAAGTAGAGGACGGCAAAATCAGGGAAGTTTACACAAACAGGGGTGTGATACGTCCGAAACTCGTGATAAACGCCGCGGGAGTGTATTCCGACGTCATCGCCGATATGGCGGGGGACAGGACTTTCACCATACATCCGCGCAAGGGCACGGACATCATTCTGGACAAGAAAAAGGGATATATGGTGCGCACCAGTATGGCGAAGTCGCCGACGACCGTGCCGCCTCCGCTTGCGGGAGAGGAAGAGAAGCACGCGGGCGGGCTGAAAGCCGTCATCGCCGCACTGCACAGCCACACGAAGGGCATCGCAAGCATCCACACCGCAGACGGGAATATGATTATCGGTCCCGACGCGCTCGAAATCCCCGACCGCGAGGACACCGCCACGACGGCGGAGAGTATGAATTCCATATTCGACGCGCAGGCGCGCATATCCGAGGGCGCGGGAAGGGCGGACGTCATCGCATATTTCGCGGGGGTGCGCGCGCCGACGTACGAAGAGGATTTCGTGGTGCGGAAGGGAGTCTATACCGAGAATGTCATAGAAGCCGCGGGCATTCAGTCGCCGGGCATCACCGCCGCGCCCGCAATAGCCGCAGACGTGGCGAAATGGGCGGCGGAATATCTTTCCCGTTTCGGAAAGGTGGAAAAGAACGCGGCGTTCGACCCCGTGCGCCCGAAAAAGCCCTGCCTTCGCGAGATGAGCGAGGAAGAGAGGGCAAAACTCATTGCGGAAAATCCCGATTACGGCGAGATTGTCTGTCGCTGCGAAGAGGTGAGCAAAGGCGAGATACTCGACGCATTGCGCTCTCCGCTTCCCGTGTATACCGTGGACGCGGTCAAACGCCGCGTGCGCCCCGGGATGGGACGCTGTCAGGGCGGTTTCTGCTCGCCGTTGGTGGTGAAGATAATCGCGGAGGAAACGGGGATGAGCCCCGAAGAAGTCACGAAGGGCAACGCCCGCGCGCGGATACTCTTCGGCGACACGAAACATCCGACGGAGTCCGAATGAGCTCCCCGTGAGTGCGCCGTGCGGGTGCGCCGTGCGGAAAAACAAAAACGGAACGCGCCGCGTCTGCGGCGCGTTTTCTTTTCACGCGTTGTCGCGCGCCGCCGCTTTGCCCGCGAATTTTTCGAGGCGCGACACGACTTCGGAAGAGGTCAGCGCGCCGTCGCGGTTGACTCTTTTCACCTGAAAGAGGGTTTCGGGCGCTCCGCGCCTTATCACGCTCACCCCTTCGTTGCAAGTCAGGAAAATTCTGAACCCCAGCGAGCGCAGCACGGCGAGTGCGTCGTCACAGTACGCGCCGAAAGGATAGGCGTACGTCACGGGCAGGGTGCCCGTCGCGCGGAGTATTTCGTCTTGCAGACGTCCCGCGTCCGCGCGCAGCGCTTCCTTGTATTCCGCCCTGCTTTCGCCCGCTTTGCGTTTTATCCCGAAGCGCGGCTCGTAGCGGTGCATATTGTAAGAGTGGTTGCCGAGCTCGAAACAGCCGCTCTTTTGCAGTTCGTCCATTTGTTCCCACGTCACGTGGGAGTAGTTGGGGTTGGAGTGGTCGCCCGACTCGGTCGAAAACGCGGAGAACGCTCCGACGGGGCAGAGCACCGCCTTTGCGCCGTATTTCAGAAGCCGCGGTAGACCGTAATACATATTGTTGTAGCGCCCGTCGTCAAAAGTGACCAGCAGAGGTTTTTCGGGCAGCGCGCCGTTTCCGTAAACGAAATCCGCCACCTCGGAGGGGAAGACCGTCGTGTAGCCCGCCGCGCGGTAGGCGGCGAGGTCGTCCTCGAACTGCGACGGCGACACGATGTAAGTGCCTTTTCTGCTTTTCAGGATGTTGTGATACATAACGCAGGCGAGAGGTACGCTTTGCACCGCGTCCTCCGTCTGCGCGTCCCGCGACTGTCCCCCGTCCGCTTCCGCCGCCTTTTCCGACACAGCGGAAAAGGCGGGTGACTCTTTTGCGTAATTGTACGCGCACGCGCCCGCAAACACCGCCGCGACGAGGGCGGTCAGCAGGAATGCTGTGAAAAATCTTCCTGTACGGCTCATAGGGGTAGTATGTGCGCCCGGCGGCGAAAATTGCGGACGTTCCGCAGTCTGTCCCGTGCAGCGCGCTCCGCGATGTAAAAAACTTGTCAATGACATTTTTGTGAAGAAATAGGGGAAATTAAAATACATCCGTGCGCTACATTCAAAGCGTAAAATCCGCAAAGGATTAAGGAGGATAAAATGAAAAAATTCTTTACGATACTCATCGGAGTCATGCTGCTCGGTGCGGTCGCGTTTGCCGCAGTGGGATGCAACAACTCGGACGGCGACATCAACGTATATTCCCGCGAGGACGGGTCGGGCACGCGCTCGGCGTTCACGGAACTCACGGGCGTGCTCGTGGAAAACGAGGACGGCACGGAAACGGATATGACCTATTCCGGCGCGGACATCTTCTCGGGCACCAACGAACTCCGCACCGCCGTGTCGGGCGACCCGAACGGCATAGGCTACATCTCCTACGGTTCTCTCAGCGAAACCGTCAAGGCGGTGAGCGTGAACGGTGTGGCGCCCTCCGTCGAAACCATCAAGAACGGCGACTACAAACTCGCGCGTCCCTTCAACGTGGCGTATAAAGAGGGTGCGCTCGAATCCAACGCGCTGCTGGCGGATTTCGTGGCGTTCCTCGGCTCTGCGGAAGCGCAGGCGGTCATCACGGGCGAGAACTATGTCAGCGTGGTCGACAATGCCCCCGCATACGAGCCCGCGGCAGGACTCGACGGCGAGCTTGCGATAGGCGGTTCTTCCTCCGTCTACCCCTTGATGGAACAGCTCATCGCTAAATACGTGGAGCTTTCGGGCGTCGACGCCGCGGACATCGAACTGAGCAAGTCCGACTCCTCCGGTGGTATGCGCGACGTCGGAACGGGCACGATAGATCTCGGTATGGCCTCCCGCGAAGTGAAGGACAGCGAGATAGAAAACGGACTTGTCCCGATGGTCATCGCACAGGACGGCATTGCGGTCATAGTCAACACCGCAAATTCCGTGGACAACCTCACGATGGAGCAAATCAGGCAAATCTTCACCGGCGAAGTGCGCAACTGGGCTGACATTGCGTAATCGCACAAAAGAGAGTTTATACTGCCAAAAACACATAAGTAACACCGTATTAAGTTAAAACCGCGGACGGAAAACAATCCGTCCGCGGAAAGAAAAATGACAGTTCAGGCATTCAAGGAAATCACAATGAAAATCGTGTTCGCCCTCGCGGCGGCGGTTTTCGTTTTGTGCGTGGCGGTCATCTGCGTGTTCATCTTTGCGCAGGCTTTCCCCGCCATACGCGAAATAGGATTTGTCGAATTCCTCTTTTCAGACCTGTGGGCGCCGAGCAACGTGCCGCCGAGTTACGGCATAGGCACCATGATAGTCGGCTCCTGTTTCGTCACCGCTGGCGCGCTCGCGGTCGGTGTGCCGATAGGACTGCTTATGGCGGCGTTTATGGCGAGATACTGCCCGAAGCCCGTGTATAAGGTGGTCAAGCCGATGACCAACATTCTCGCGGGCATTCCGTCCATAGTGTACGGCTACTTCGGGATGAGCGTCATCGTGCCTCTCGTGCGCGACAACCTCGGCGGGACGGGGTTCAGCATTCTGAGCGCGTCGTTGGTGCTCGGAATAATGATACTCCCCACCATAATCAGCGTGTCCGAGTCCGCGCTGCGCGCGCTGCCGAAGAGCTATTACGAAGGCGCGCTGGCGCTCGGCGCAACGCACGAGAGGGCGGTGTTTCTCACAGAATTCCCCGCCGCGAAATCCGGCATTATGACTTCCGTGGTTCTGGGGCTCGGGAGGGTGATAGGCGAAACGATGGCGGTGGTGATGATAGTCGGCAACCGCACCGTGCTGCCCGACAGTCTGCTCGACGGAGTGCGTACGATGACGTCGCACATAGTGCTGGAACTCGGCTATGCCACCGACCTGCACCGCGGCGCGCTCATAGCGACGGCGGCGGTGCTGTTTGTGTTCATCCTGCTCATCAATCTGCTCGTCGCGGCGATACGCAGGAAGGGGAGGGTGAAATGAGAAATCCCGCCGCAGACCTCAGGGGCAGACCGTTCGTCAACCGCCGCACTCTCCGCGACAGACTGCGGGAGTACGCGAAGCATCCGTTTTCTTTTATTATGATGCTGCTCGTGATGCTCTCCGCTCTCATAACGGTGGCGGTGGTGCTGTGGATAGTCGTCTACGTCATAATTCAGGGCGCGCCCAATCTCACGCCCGAACTCTTCGAACTCGAATACACCGTGGAGAACAAGTCGCTCGTACCCGCGCTGTTCAACACTCTCATAATTGCGGGGATGAGCTTGCTCATCGCCGTGCCGATAGGCGTCGCCGCCGCCATATTTATGGTGGAGTACACCTCTTCCTCAAACAAATTCGTGGCGGTCGTGCGTATGGCGGCGGAAACCCTTGCGGGCATTCCGTCCATAGTGTACGGCATCTTCGGACTGCTGCTGTTTGTGGAGATACTCTTCAAAGGGTACAGTATGCTTGCGGGCATATTCACAATGGCGATAATGATACTTCCCCTTGTGATGCGCACCACGGAAGAGGCGCTGAAAGCCGTGCCCGAAACTTTCCGCGAAGGCTCGCTCGCGCTGGGGGCGGGAAAGCTGCGCACGGTTTTCAGGATAGTGCTCCCGTCCGCGTTGCCGGGGATTATCAGCGGGGTGATACTCGCGCTCGGAAGAGTGGTGGGCGAAACCGCCGCGCTCATATATACGGCGGGGACGGTCACGCGCGTCCCGGACAGCCTGCTCGGCAGCGGCGAAACGCTCGCCGTGCATATGTACGTGCTGGCAAGCGAGGGACTTTACGTCGAGCAGTCCTGGGCGACGGCGATAGTGCTCATACTCCTCGTGCTGGTCATAAACGGCGCGGCGGAATTCATATCCAATAAGTTCAGGAAGGATTACTGATGACCGAAACGGACGAAAAAAGACTGATTTACACGCGCGGAGGCGCGGAAGCGGCGGACGGGGAGGTGCTCCCCAAATTCCGCGTGCGCGGGCTGGACCTCTTTTACGGCACTTTTCAGGCGCTGAAAGGGGTGGATATGGACATCGAAAAAAACGAGATAACCGCGCTCATCGGACCGTCCGGCTGCGGAAAATCCACTTTCCTCAAAACCCTGAACCGTATGAACGACCTAATCGCCGGGTGCAGAATATCCGGCGAAGTGCTGCTCGACGGCACGGACATATACAAGGATACGGACGTCAACGCGCTGCGCAAACGCGTGGGAATGGTGTTCCAGAAGCCCAATCCTTTTCCATCCAGTGTTTACGACAATATCGCGTACGGACCGAAGACGCACGGCGTGCGCAAAAAATCGGAGCTTGACGAGATAGTCGAGAATTCTCTCCGCCGCGCGGCGATTTGGGACGAAGTGAAGGACAGACTCAAAAAGAGCGCGCTGGGGCTTTCGGGCGGACAGCAGCAGAGGCTTTGTATCGCCCGCGCGCTTGCCGTACATCCCGACGTGCTGCTTATGGACGAGCCGACGTCCGCGCTCGACCCCATTTCGACGGGGAAGATAGAGGAGCTTTCGCAGGAGCTCAAACGCGATTACACCATAGTCATAGTCACCCACAATATGCAGCAGGCGGCGAGGATTTCGGACAAGACGGGGTTCTTCCTTCTGGGAGAGCTCATCGAGTACGGCGGGACCGATGACGTCTTCGACGCGCCGCGCGACAAGAGGACGGAAGACTACATCACGGGGAGGTTCGGCTGATGAGAAAACAGTTCGACGACCAGCTGGGCGAGGTCAAAAGCCTGCTTTGCGGGATGTGCCGCACGGACGCCGCGGCTATGCGGCTGACGGAGAAGGCGCTGTCGGAAGGCGGGGCGGAAATCGCGGAAGAAATCAAGGAGTGCGAGCGCGCCTCCGACGAGAAGGAGAGGGAGATAGAAAGGCTGTGTATGCGCATCATAGTCCGCTGGCAGCCCGTGGCGCACGACCTCGCTCTCATCACGTCGGCAATGAAAATGGTCACGGACTTGGAACGCATCACGGACCAGGCGGCGGACATCGCCGAAATCACGGGCAGGATGAAAAAGCGCGGATGTATCGCGCCCTCCGCCCTGCACGAAATGATGAGGGTGACCGTCGGGATGGTCGAGGACTGCGCCGACGCGCTGGACACTTTCGACGCGGCGAAAGCGCGCGCGGTATGCAGGGAAGACGACGCGGTGGACGCGTTGTTCGAGGCTGTCAAGGCGGAGCTTGCCAGGTCCGCCGAAGGCGGGAGCGAAGCGGGCGAGTGCGCGCTGGACCTGCTGATGATTGCCAAATATCTGGAAAGGATAGGAGACCACGCCGTCAATGCGGCAGAGTGGATAATCTTTTCCGAGGGGCTGGGAAGGTAGCCCCGCTCAAATCAGTTTCGGAGCGTGTTTGCACGCAAACCGATGTTTATCTCTTATTCGTGCACGCAGAACAGCCTTTTCGGCTGTTCTGCGTGCGTTTTGCGCCGATTTGCCGAGCCGCGGTGAATTACTTCCCGCTCCGCCCGACGGACGTGTTGTCCTTGGTGCGGCAGGCAAGGTCGGGCACGGGGTTGGGCGAGGTCTCGAAGCGGAAGTCCTCGCCGTGCGCACGGAGATAGGAGTCGATTACGGCGTGGGAGGGGACGTCGCAGTCGCGTCCGTTCACTTTCTTGTTGTGGGAGAAGAACACGTCGTCTTTGGCAAGAGAGCAGACTTCCTCGTAGTCCTCGCGTTTGGAAGTGAGGAAGACGGTGTTTTTCAGAACGTCGCGGACGTAAGGTATGTTGTCCTTGCCGAAAGAGAGAGGTTCGGGAAATTCCGGCTCCGGGAAGACGGAGGAGTAGTCGCGCTTTTCGTATTTTTCGAGCAGCTCTGCCGCTTTGTGCAGGTGTGAAAGTTCCTGTTCGAGCAGAGCTTCCCAGATGCCGCGGATGCGGGGGTCGGTTTCGTCCTTCGCGCAGCTGTAATACAGATAGCACTCCGTATATTCGTGTTCGAGCAGTCCCGCAAGCCAGGTGCAGCCCGTGTCCGTAAGGCAGCCGTACTGCGTGACGTGCTGTTCTTCTATCATCGCGATTTCGAGGAAGAGCTTTTTCCCCTCTTCCGTGGGATAGGTGTTGCCCACATTCATATAGAAGTTCATCGTCTGCTGTTCCGCGGCGGTGATGATTGCCGCGTTGAGCCGCGTCACGGGGTCCGCCTTTTTATTGTCGCAGGCGCGGCGCACATCGTCTTCGGGAAAGCGGTGTTCGGCTATCGTGGGACGGCCGGGAGTGATTTCCGTGCGCTTGCCCACCAGCCTCGACGCGTCGATGTTCATATCGTGCATCAGCATATTCGAGAAGCGGTAAAGATGGTCGAAGTCTTCGAGCAGGGCGAAATCGAGCGCCATCTTGACATACGGGTCCTTTTCGCGGCGGGCGAGATTGGCGGTGAGTTCGACCGCAAGCTGTTCGTATCCTATCGTGGTTTCGAGAATTGTTTCGTCCGCGGGCTTCAACGAGCTTATCTTTTTTTGCTGTTGCTGCTCCACGCGCCGTATCAGGGCGATTTCGCGGCGCAGGTCGTTGTCGCCGCAGTGGCGGGAAAACCGGTGCGAAAACCAATTCGCCTCGAATTCCGTTCCGTTCATAAGTATGACGCGGAGTTTGGTGTACGGGTCTGCGGTGTTTTTGTCGTAGGGCTTGACCAGCAGGTCCTTCCAGCACTCGAAGGCGTCGCACACGGGTCTGACTTTTTGTTTGAATGGGTTGAAAGACATAGACTCTCCTTTTGCGGCAAAACCGCGGTGATTGAATGCGGACGTGCCGCGGGGGCACTCCTTTTAGAGTTTGTCCCGAAAAGCGCCGCTTTATCCCGTCCGCGTTTCGGGCGTTTCGCAGGACGTTGCGCGCTCCGCCGTCTAAAAAAGAGCGGACGCCGCGGCGCCCGCTCTTTTCCGAAAGCAAACGGAAGTCTGCGCAAATGTTCGGCTTTACGCAAACAGTTCGATGAACAGCGTCACCGCCGCAAGCAGGAATATCGCGGCTATGGCGACGCGCGACACTATGTATGCCGCGGCGTTTTCGCGCTGCATACGGCGCTTGTAGGCGGGCTTGGAGAGCAGCGCGCATACGATGAATCCCGCCGTGCTCAGCACGCAGGGCACGGAGCACCATACGTTTACGAATCCCGTCAGGAACGCAAAAGCGAAAGTGAGCGCAAGACAGATTGCCGCGGGCAGGCGGAACGCTTTGGCGCGTTTTTCGTCGAGCAGTTTGCTGTTTTCGACGTCTTCGTCGGAGATGAGTTCGTCTATCGTGACGCCGAAGAGGGCAGAGAGCTGTTTCAGACTGTCTATGCCGGGGAAACCGCGGTCGTTTTCCCATTTGGACACCGCCGTACGCGTGACGTAAAGTTTGTCGGCAAGTTCCTCCTGCGTGATGTTGTTTTGAGTCCTGAGTTTTTTGAGTTTTTCGCCGAATGTCATATTCGCCTCCTTCGTGACAATCATACGTCCGCCGCGCCGAAATGTCACGACACTTTCCGTCACGTCGCGCAAAAGTACGCAAAGGCACTATTGTATTCTGCGCGGAAAAAGGTTAAAATTACGGTATGACACGCGCGCGAGGAATACCCGTCACGGTGAAAACGCCTGACGGCGACATTACGTTCACTTTCGAGAAAAAGGCGGTGAAAAACGTCAATCTCCGCATACGCGCGGACGGAAGCGTGCACGTCAGCGCGCCGCACGGGACGTCTTTCGCTTTCGTGGAAAAGTTCGTGCGGGAGCACGGCGGGTGGATAACCGCGAGGGTGCAGCGCGCCGAGGACAGAGCGCGCGCGGCAAAGAGGTCGTTTGCCGAGGGCGGCAGTCTGCCGCTGCTTGGCGGGGAGATAGCCGTGGAAGTGCGCGGAGGGGAAAAGAGCCGCGCCGCGTTCGACGCGGAAACGGGAGTGCTTGCCGTCACGGTGTCGGAGAAGGACGGCGCGGAGGCGGACGCGCTCGTCCGCAAATGGGCGGAGCGCAGGGCGAAAGAAATCCTGCCGCGCATTTTCCGTGCGGCGGAAGCGGAAACGGGAGGGAAGTTCGGCGCGCCCGTGCAACTGCGTCTGCGCAGGATGCGCGCGCGGTGGGGAAGCTGCAACGTGGGCGCGCGCAGAATAACCCTCAACACAAGGCTGATATATGCGCCGGAAGAGTGCGTGCGGTACGTTTGTATGCACGAGCTCGCCCATCTCGGCCATCCGAGGCACGACGAGGGGTTTTACCGCGAACTCTCCCTGCTTTGTCCCGAATGGAAAGCGTTGAGGCGCAGGCTGAACGACGAATTCGCCGCTCTGCTTGCGGACTGAAAATTTTTCGAGAATAAACGGCTGCGCCGTGTAACCTTTTGCCGCGGTGTTCGTTTATTGTATGTAAGCGGCAGGGAAAGCTCTGCCGAGGGTATAGATGAAAACAATATCTCTGCGGAGGATAATATGAAAGAACGTTTCAAAAGGTATCTCGAAAGAGAGTTCCGCGCAATCCGTCCCACTCTTGCGGCGGCGGAATACCGCGAGAAGGTGCTCAAACAGCTTATGGACCGTGCGCAGGAGCTGCGCATCAAGGGCATCGACGACGAAGACCTCATCTATGATATGTGCATAGACGAGCTCGGCGATTTCCGTGCCACGCTGGAACAGTTCGACGAGCAGGAGCACAAGGTCGCAAACGCGAAGCGCAATGCGGTGCTCGGCGCGGTGTGCGCGGTCGGCGCGGTGCTTGCATTCGTCATCGTCTACCTCGTCGTGAGTTTCGTGACGAGCGCGTGGGCGCTTACTTGGCTCATCCTCGTGGGCGGCGCGTTCATCGGCGTCATCGCGGCGGCGATAATTATGCTTGTCAAGTTCGGCAAGGCGAAAAAATTCATACTTATGCGCCTGATGCCGCCCGTGGTCATAGTGCTGGCGTGCGTGTATCTCTTCCTCTTGCTGCAACTCGTGTTCAACGTCCCCATGAGCTGGATAATCTTCCTCGTGATGGTGACGCTCATCTTCGTGTTCGACGCGGTGATGGCGTATGCGACGGACTTCAAATTCCGCTGGGTGGAGCTTCCCATCGTCATAGAAGTGGTGTGCGTGATGGCGTATGTCATCGTCGGCGTGACGACTTCTCTGTGGCATCCCACCTGGCTGCTGTGCCTCGGCGGTGTGGTCGCGGCGGTCGCGGAAGCGATAGCCCTCGTCGCCGCACGCAACGGCAGGAAAGACAAGAAGGAAAAGGTGAAACTCAACGACAAATACAACAAGGAGGACGAGTCCTACTACACGATGTGGAAGGACTGAAATCTCCGATTGCGGCTCTGACCGTGCCGAAAACGGTCGATAAAGGTGCTATATGGGCAAAACACTGAAAGCGGAAATGTGGGACAAGATGCAATATCTTTTCCGCAATTTCTATGACAGAATGGTGCACTGCGTGCAGTATTACGACGGCCCCATCGACACGAACGTGTTGAAGCGCGTGCTCGTGTTCACGACGGAAAAGGTCCCCGTGCTGCACAGCTCCTTCCACGGCAACGTCATCGACCCGTACTGGGAGGTGGAGGATTATACGGTGAACGACATCCTCACCGTGCGCGACAGCGTCGATTTGGAGGCGGACGTCAACGCCTTCATCTGCCAGAGCATTCCCGTGGAAAGCAACGTGCAGTATAAAATGGCGGTCTTCAACAAGGACGGGAAGTCGACCTTGTGTATGATTGTCAACCATATGTGTATGGACGGCGGCGACTTCAAATATTTTATGAAGAAACTCGCCGAAAACTACAACAAGCTCCTCGACGGCGAGCACGACCTCGACATCAAGACGGGCAGCCGCAGCTACGACGCGGTCTACTCCAAACTCACTCCCGAAGAGGAGGAAGTGGCGAGAGGGCTTTACAAGAACATCAGTCAGGTCAAGGACGAGCATTATTTCCCGCTGACGCCTCCTTCTCCCGCCGACGTGACGCGCATCTGCCGCCGCAGAGTCGGGAAGGAACTGTTTGCGGATTTCAGAAAGATAGGCAAGGCGCTCGGCGTCACCGTCAACGACCTTATGCTCGCCTTCTATGTGCGCTCTCTTTACGAGATAGGGATGTTCCGCGACGACGAGAGGCTCACCATTCCCTGTATGGTCGACCTGCGCCGCCACATCGTGGACGGCGGCATTCATACGGGGCTGACCAATCATACGGGATTTATGCAGTGCTCCACCGAGAGGAAGGGCGAAACCATCAACGACACCCTCATCGAGGTGCTGCGCTCCGTCAGAAAGAGCAAGGACGACCCCTATATGGGGCTTTACAGCCTGCCTCTTCTCAAACTCGCGTACACGATTTTCCCGTACATCATCAGCGAACAGGCAATCAAGATAGGCTATCTCAATCCGCTCATCGGAATGAGCAACATAGGCGTTATGGACGACCGCGCGCTGAAAATGGGCGACGCGAACATCGTCGACGGCTTTATGACGGGGGCGGTGAAGTACAAGCCGTATATGCAGCTCGCGCTCACCAGCCTGCTCGGCGACATCACGATGACCATTGCCATCCGCGGCAACGACGAGGACGAAAAGACGGTGAACCGTTTCTTCGATATGATTATCAAAAATATGAACGACTTCGTCGAACTCAACCGTTCCAAACTTTAAGCGGCGGCGGGACAAATTCTGCGGCATACAGATGTATGCCGCTTTTTTTTTGAAACGGACGGTTTTCGGACAAACGCGGACGTGTCCCGGACAAACGGGGACGGGGTTGTTTTGTCCGGATTTCGGACATTTTAACCCCGGCCCCGTTTGTCCGAAAGACGCAACGGGAAGAGTCGCGGCGCGCGAAATATCCTTTTGCAGGGGTTTACATTGTTTTCGACATATGTTAAAATGCCGTTGATAACGAAAGGCGGGAGGGACCTATGAGTCTGCAAAAATTTCTGTTCGTCGCAATAGACAAACTTTACAATCCTTTTCAGAACGAAAGGAAAATGACCAAATTCAAAGACGTCGACTTCGACATAAAGACGGACATCGTTTACGACGAGTCGGCGCCGTCCGCGTGCACCTTGGACATATATTCCGTGAAGAGGGAAGGGAAGTATCCCGTGCTGTTCTATATCCACGGCGGCGGATTTGTCGCCGGCGACAAGCACTATCGCCGCGCTCTTTCCAGATGGGCGGCGAATATGGGCTATTTCGTGGTGAACGTCAACTACGGGCTTTGCCCCGATTATAAGTGTCCCACACCCCACCGTCAGCTGGTGGCGGCGCTCAACTGGGTGGGCGCGAATGCGGAGAAATACAACCTCGACCTCAACCGTATGGTAGTGTCGGGCGACAGCGCGGGCGGATATTATGCGGCTATGCTGGCGTGCATATGCCTGAACAAGGGGTTGCAGGACAAGATGGGCGTTTCCACGGACCTGCGCTTCGGCGGGGCGGTGCTCAACTGCGGCATCTACGACGTTGCGACCGCGCTCAAAAACAAGTATCCTTTCGACCTCGGCGGCAAACTGCTCAAAGACTTCGCGGGCATACGCAAGGATGAGGTGGAGAATTACGAGTGGAAAGACCTGTGCAGCGTGCTGGGATTTGTCAACGAGGACTTCCCCGTTTCCTTCCTCACTTACGCGCAGAAGGACATCTTCTGCGGCGGTCAGGCGGACGCGCTGATGAAGATACTGAACGAAAAGGGCGTGCACAATGAGGAATTCCATTCCACGGGGCTTCTCGACAACCATTGCTTCTCCCTCAACTGGAAGAGCAAGGCGGCGCGCAAAAACAACGACCTTGTCGCGGACTTTATGAAGAGGTTTGCCGAGGGCAGAATCTGAACATTATCCGTGTATTGCGGGAGAGCGGAAACGCTCTCCCTTTTTTATGTCGTAAATTATTGCCGCGAAAAAATTGCGCTCGCCGCCGAGGCGTTGTATAATATGCGGCATAAAGGGCGGAATTTGTGAAATAAATCATCGAGAGAGGTCAGGATGAAGCGGATTCTGAGAGCGGAAATGTGGGACAAGATGCAGTATCTTTTCCGCAACTATTACGACAGAATGATGCACTGCGTGCTCTATTACGACGGGCACATCGACGAGGAGAAATTCAAACGCGCGCTGGCGTTTCAGGTGGATTCGGCGCCCGTGCTGCATTCGCGCTACCACAACAATTTTATCAAGCCGTACTGGGTCGTACAGCCGTATAAGATTGACGACGTGTTCTCCGCCGCCGACACGGACGACCTTGAAGGTTCCGTAATGCGGTTTGCCGAACAGCGCATTCCCATAAACAGCAACGCGCAGATACGCGTCGGGCTTTTCCGCTGCGGGACGAAGCGCGCGGTGGCGTTCGTCGTCAACCATATGTGTTTCGACGGCGGCGATTTGAAATATTTCGTGACGCAGCTTGCGCGGAACTATACCGGACTGCTTGCGGGCGACGGAAATATGACGGTAAAAAGCGGCACGCGCGCGTACGACGCCGTCTATTCCGGGCTGTCCGAAGAGGATAAAAAGAAGGCTAAGTCCCTTTACAGGAACATCAGCGACGTCAAGACGAAGCACGTTTTCCCGCTCACCGAGAGAAGGGAAGGGGACGTCAACCGCATCATCAAACGCAAGGTTGCCGCGGAAAAATTCAATGCCGCGCGCGCGGCGGGCAAGAAGCTCGGTTTCACGGTCAACGACGTGATGCTGGCGGTCTATCTGCGTTCGCTCTACGAGCTCGGCGTGTTCAGGGACGGGGAGACTCTCACCGTGCCTTGTATGGTTGACCTGCGCCGTCATATGAAACAGGGCGGTGCGGAAACGGGGCTCACCAACCACACCGGTTTTATGAACGTGACGGTTGACGGCGTGGGACGGAATATGCGCGAAACGCTGGACATCGTCGCCGCGGCAATGGAAAAGAACAAGAACGACCGTTTTCTCGGTCTTTACAGTCTGCCTTTGCTGCACCTTGCCTACACCATCCTGCCGCATTGCGTGAGCGAGTTTGCGATAAAGCTCGGCTACAACAATCCGCTCATCGGAATGAGCAACATAGGCTCCATAAAGCCGTCCGACTACGCGCTGGGCGACGTGCAGCCTTACGACGGATTTTATACGGGGGCAGTCAAGGGAAAACCTTATATGCAGCTCGCGCTCACGACCTTCGGCGGCGAGGTCACGTTCACCGTGGCGATAACGGGCAACGAGGACGACGAGAAGGTGGTGAACCGTTTCTTCGACATCGTAGAGAAAAACATCGGGGAAGTCGCAAAATGCGCCGAATGAGGGTTTATACGCCAAAATAATGGGGATAAAGGGGCAGATATGAAAGAAAAGAGATATACGGCGCTGATGTCGGACGCTTCGGCGGAGCCTTCTCGGCAGGACGAGCGCAATCCGCAGGAAGTAAAGGAAGAACGCAAACAGTCGCGGCTGGCAAAAGCGAGTTTTGCCTGGACGGTCATCAGCGTGCTGTACGCCATAGTTTCGGGCGTGCTGCTTGTCGGCAACAACTGGATACTCGCGCCGTATTCCTACATAATGGCGGGACTGCTCGGCGTATACGTCGTGTTTTTCGTCGTGCTCATCGCCTTTTATGCCGACGACGTCAAAAAGGGCAGAAAGAAGATTAAAGTCTTCAAGAAGATGCTCGGGATGTTCCGCATTTTCACCACGCTGGTGTTTTTGGTCGCCACCGCGGTGTCTATGGCGGGCGTCGTGGACGCGAAGGGCACGGGGCTGATACAGTGGATTGTGCTGGGCGCAAACATCGCGGTCGCGGCCGTGCAGCTTTCGCTGAAACTCTCGCTTTTCATTATAGGCGTGACCGCAAAACGCCTGGGCAAGAAATATACCGTGCGCGTGCAGACCTATGTCAACGGCGTGGGCAAGGACAACAAGACGCGCAGCAAGATGATGAGCAAACTGTACGGCACGGAAGTGACCCGTGATTCGGAACTTCCTCCCGCCTCTTCCGCAGGCGAAGTGCCCGCCGCTCCCGACGGGAAGAAGCAGGCGCCTTCCGAGAAGCCGAAAGCCGAAAGGATAAAGCTGGAAAAGGAGCAGATGAGAGAGCTCGCCGCAAAGGCAGCCGAAAAGCTGTCGGCGGGGCGCGGAAAGGGCGCGGACGGAGAGAAGGGGAGCAAAGGCGAATAATCCCCGACGACAGAATTCCGTGCGGCGTCTGCCGCTCGGTGCAACAAAAAAGGCGCGGTCACGCGCCTTTTTCTTTTTCGGGTCGGACGGAAGTCATTTCCTGCGGTCGGACGAGAGCTGCAAGCGCGGACGTCCGTACTGTTCGCGCACCAGACTGCACTGACGCATAATCCTGCGCGCAAAGCGTTCGGGACGGACGAGATTGCGTATCACGAAAGGCTCTTCGCCGTCCGTGATGACTTTGATTTTTCCGTAACCGAGCAACAGCTGCAACGCGTTCTGTCTGACGTCGATGTAGCGGATTTCGTTGAGAGGGAGCATAACGCTCACGGTGCTTCCGACGCCGGATTTGTAAAGGAATTTGTCTTCCGTGACGATGATTTCCTGTTTGTAGAGGGAGAGCGCGTGCAGAAGAGCGAGCAGAATGACGAACGCTCCCGCTCCGAGCATCGCCCATTTGAGGTTTTCGGGGGTGAGATAGCGCGCCGAACCCGAAAAATTCGGGTCGAGAGCACCCTCGATGTCGTCTGCGAACAGCCACAGCACGGCTATTATGCCGCCGAGCAGCGCGGCTATGAAAACTTCGCGCAGAAACGCCCACGCCGAAAATCTCGCGCGTGCGACAATGCGCTCTGTTCCTGAATAAGTCCGTTCGAGTTTTCTCATATCCTTCCTGTACGGGCACGGTTTTACCGGCACGACTTTACCGACGCTCCCGTAAAATTTTAACTCTTTTTACATACCCTGTCAAGCGAGCCGCGGTTCAGCCCCTGTGGCATACGGGGAACTGGGATATCCTCACCGAGGTGCAGCCGAAGGGCAGGAAAGTGCGCTCCGTCGCCTCCTCCGAAAACTTCGGTTTGCGAGGGAGAGAGGGCAGTCCGTCCTCGTCGTACTCCCAGTTGACCACGTTGCGGCATTTGATTTTCAGTTCGAAGGGCGGCGTTTTGTGGTCGAAGGGCCGCTCCGTGAACGCACCCACCACCGTGCGTTCGTTTTCGAGCAGGGGGGTGCGCCCGCCCGATGTCTTTTTCGCCAGCACGGGGGCGAAGGCCCATTTGCCCGTCGCGTGCACGCACTCCGCGTCGGGCAGCGCACGCTCCGCGCCGCGTTCCTCTCCTATCGCCGCCGCCATAAGCAAACTGCCCTTGTACAGGCTTACGCTGCCGTCGCGGTTGGACGCCGCCGTCAGCGGAATGTTCAGACGGAGCATAAACGTGCTTCCCGTGCGGAGAATGCATTTGACCGAAATGCTGCGCTCGCCCGTAGCCACGACCTGTCCGCCCGAAATCAGCTGCATCGTCGTGCGGGAGGGCACGCGGAAATTTATCCTGAGCGAAACGTCGCCGTCCGCTTCTTCCACTTTGAAAACCACGGTGTTGCGGAAAGGATAGCCCGTGTCTTCGCGTATCGTGAGCTTCGCGCCGTTCACCTCTGCGCGTATGGTGCAGGGGGCGTAAGAGAAGAAGTCGAGTTCTCCTTCGCGGGTCATACACACCGAACGCAGGAAGGTGGGGAATGCGGACAGCAGCGCCACCGCTCCGCGGGACGGAATTCCGCGCGAAAACGCGCCGCCGCGAGGATAAAACCCCGTCGCGTCCCTCACTTTCGCCTCCGCGTCGGTCTGATTGGGCATCATCACGTCGCGTACGTACGAAAGGTCGTCGCTGCCCGCCGCTCCCATCACGTTGAAAGCGATTTCTTCCAACAGGTCTGCGCAGGCGGATTCCCCCGTAGCGGCGAGGGTGTCGACGAGCGATTCCATCATTTCCGTCGCGCTTTCCACGTCTATGCCGCGCACGGCGGATGTGCCCGCGAGCCTTCCGTCGGCGGCAAACATTCCCGTCGCGTTACCGTGATAGCGCATCAGGGACGCCACCATACGCAGGGAGAGCGAGGACATTTCGGGGTCGCCCGCAAACTCTCCGCATACGCACGGGTATTTGACCGCTTTTGCGAGATTTATCCCGTTTGTTTCCACCATAATGCGGTGGGCGGGACGTTTCCATTCGGTTTCGGCGTACGCTTTCGTGAACAGTTTCGCCCGTCTGCCCGCCTTTTCTCCCTCGGCGGCGCGCACCGTGCGCACCGCTTTTTTGAGGGCGCGCGCGCTTACGGACCGCTCCGCGGGCTTTTTGTAGGGGAATTTGTTCGCTATTCCGACCCAGTTGCAGGAGAGAGAGCACAGCTTTACCGCAAGGTCTTTCAGCCAGCCCGCTTCCGACTCGCGGTACACGGCGGCAATGGCGGGGACCTCTTCCGGGAGCCGCGCCCTTGCGTCCGCCCACAGCGGAGTCACGTCGAGGGTGTTGAACTGGTTCTTGAAAAATCTGCGCAAAAATGACAGGGCGCGCTCCTCGCCCGTCAGCTCGTAATAAGAGAGCACCGCTTTCACGGCCTCTATCTTCGCCGCAAGTCCGCCCCCCGACGCCGCGCCGAAATCTCCCCCCGTTTCCGCGCTGTCGAATATGGCGGAAAGGAAACTGTCCGCCTTTTCGCGCAGCCTTTCGTCGCCGAGCGAAGCGGAGAGCAGAATGAGCCCGCGGACGTATCGGGGAAGGGTCTCGCCGTTGGTCCATCTGCCGTTTTGCAGCATAGCGGGGGACGCGCCCAACCTTTTTTGCAGGTCGTCGGCGAGCAGCATCTGACGTTTCAGCCAGCCTTCCGGGGTGACGCTTCCGAGCGGCAGCGGTTTCAGTGCGGAACGTGGTGCTTTTTCCATAAGCTCCTTATGACCCCGGCGCGCTTGCGCGCCGAAGCTTCATATATATTATTCTACACGAAAGAGCGGTTTTTGCAAGCCTTTGCGGTTGTTTGACGGGCGTAACGGTTTGACAAAGAAAGGCAAAAGAATTAACATATCCCGGAGGTGAAATATGAAATACGCAATTATTCTCGGCGACGGAATGGGAGATTATCCCGTCCCCGCGCTCGGCGGACGCACTCCGCTCGAAGCGGCGGACACTCCGTATATGGATATGCTTGCCCGCACGGGCAAAGTCGGGCTCGTCAAGACCGTGCCCGACGGCTACAAACCGGGCAGCGACGTGGCAAATCTCGGCGCGCTGGGTTACGACGCGTCGGAGTGCTACACGGGCAGAAGTCCGCTGGAAGCGCTCTCGATAGGCATAGATATGAAAGACGACGACGTCGCGCTGCGCACCAACCTCGTCACGCTCGGCGACGAGGAGAACTTTGCCGACAAGACGATGAAGGACTATTCGGCGGGTGAAATCACCACTCCCGAAGCGCGCGAGCTCGTGGAATTCTTGCAGAAAAAACTCGGCAGCGACCGCTTTTCTTTCCACGCGGGAGTGAGTTACCGCCATTGCCTCATCATAGCGCACGGCAGCACGGATATGCAGCTCACGCCGCCCCACGACATCAGCGGGAAACGCATAGGTGAGCACTTGCCGAAGGGTGCGTTCGCGGAAGAGCTCACGGACCTCATCGTACGCGCCAACAAACTGCTTTCCGAGCACCCTGTCAACAAAAAACGGGTTTTATCGGGTCAAAATCCCGCCAACAGCATATGGTTCTGGGGACAAGGCACCCGTCCCGCGCTTGAAAAGTTCCGCGACAGATACGGGCTTTCGGGCGGTATGGTCAGCGCCGTGGACCTGCTCAAAGGCATAGCAATCGGCGCGGGAATGAAGAGCGTGGACGTGGAAGGCGCGACGGGCACTCTGTCCACCAATTTCGAGGGCAAAGCGAAGGCGGCGTGCGATTTGCTCGACGGCGGATGCGACTTCGTGTTCGTGCACCTCGAAGCCCCCGACGAATGCGGACACCAGGGAGATTTGGAAGGCAAAATCAAGGCGATAGAAGCGGTGGACGGGCGCATACTGCGTCCCGTTTACGAGCACCTGAAAGCGCGCGGGGAAGACTTCGCGATTATGGTTATGCCCGACCATTACACCCCCGTGTCCGTGCTCACGCATACGCGCGAACCCGTGCCTTTCCTTATGTATTCCTCGTCCGCAACCCTCGGCGACGGCAGACCGTACAACGAAAAATCCGCGGCGGAGAGCGGCGTGTATTACGATAAGCCGTGGGAACTCACGCGCGAGTTTTTCTCTTTGGGACGCTGAACGTATAGGCGCGGCGGGAACTGAATCACGACGAAAAGCGGCGGGCAACCGCCGCTTTTACATATCGCGTTTTTGTCGCAAAAAGTCGAAAAAAGCCGATGTTGACAATTTGCGATTTATATATTACATTGTAATTGTAAGGGAGGATTGTTATGAAGAACCGTTTGTTTTATGCCGAATTCGGCGACGCGGACGCCGCACCTGCGGCCGCCGCGGATGAAAATAGCAGGAAAAAAGTTTCGGACGCATTCAGAGTTTCGTTCGACAATTCGCAGAAGAAATTCTTCGGGCTAGTGCGCGACGGCATTTTCGCCCTTCTGGCGCTGGTGCTTTTTGCTCTGTCTTTTGCCCCTGTTTACGGGATAAGAATAAGTTCTGCCCGACCGGAATATCCCACAGTCGACATAGTAGGGATGATGTTCGATTTGACCGCGGACTGGGACGACGAAAAATATTATGAGGAATACAGGGATGCCAGCGAGGAATTTTCCGAAAAATACGACGAAGCGCGCAAAGCGGGCAATTATGCCGAAATGCGGCGGCTTGCCGACCGCTGGCGTATAGAGGAAACGAGATTGCTCTTGCGCTTGGAAAGAACGGATATTCCTATAGGCACGTTCGTGGTTGCGGGGCTTATAGGGCTTTTCTTCATTGTGTTCGCCTTTCTGCTCGCCGCGGTGTATGTCACCGCGTTTGTGCGGACGTTGCTCGGCAAGGAACGTATCCCGGCATTCTTGGCTTCGCGAAAGTTGTTTGCGGCGTGCGGAGGGTGTCACGGAGCGCTTTTCCCCGCGTATCTGTTCTATATGGTGCTGTTCCTGCTTGCCGTGCTTCAATTCGGCACGATTACCACTTATTTCGTCGCGGGGTCTATGGCGGCGGCGCTGGCGTTTGCCTCTCTCGGCACACTGATATTCCTTGCCGACGCGTTTGCGAGCTCCGACCGCGCGGCAAAAAAACGCATCTGGTCGGGCATAACGGTCTTTGCGCTGTCGCTTACGGCGGTGGGGGTGATGTTCACGCCCGCATTGACGATGAGGATAAACGACCAGCGCGGGACGGCTTCTTCCACGTTGCTCCGCAATCTCGATTTCTCCGACGAGGACTGGGCGGTCCTCGAAGAAAGCGTACTGTCGTTGACCTACGAGGAAAAGCAGGCTTATGCGGAAAATCTGCTGAGAGAGAGCAGCTTGTATTCGCCCGAAGAAACGGCCGATACGATTGCACAGCTGCTTATAATTTACGACTACGACCATATGTCGGGCGGACTTGCGGCGGGCTACTATTTCTTCTTGTTTGCCGCGGCGGCGTTTGGTGCGGCGGGTGCCGCGGCGCTCGCGGGCGGAGTGTCGGGGAACGCACGCTGACAAAGTCGCGGACGGCGTTTCTCGTGACGGGACTGGTGAGCCTGCTGGTATTCCTCGGCTGCTGTGCCGCGGTCGCCGGCATTTGCAACGACACGACAGACCATCTGTCGCCGCTTTACGAGCAGGTCAAAAGCGGCTATCCTTCCACAATAACGGACGGTGACGAAATCAAAGCGACGGTGGGAGTGGGTGCGTGTGCCATAGCGCCTTTCCTCATCGCTCTTTGCGGCGGAATTCTCGGCAAGTGCCTGCTTTCGGAGAGGAAGAAAAAGGACGATGCCGTTCGGGAGGAGAGCGATACGCCTGTCGTGAAAGACGACGCGGACGAAGCACCCGCGGGTTTCGTTGACATCAGGGAGTGCGCGGCGGAAGTCGATTGAGGGCGCTGCCGCGAGCAAAGCGGCTGCCCGCCGTGGCGGAATACGGCGGCGAACCACAGGCGCAGAGATAAAAAGCGGCGGGAATTCCCGCCGCTTCTGATATCGTTCGGTTTTTGTTTTGCGGTGTGCGCGCCGAACTGCCGTGGCGCGGCGTATCGTTGCGCGGTTTGCCGCGCAGACGCAAAACGCGCGTTTAAGAGTGCGGATTTGGCGAAATAAAGTGCGGTTTGCGCGGTTAAGTCTGTTTTGTGATATGGAGCTTCGGCGTCCGCGCGGCGCGCTACATCAGCACCCAGTCGCCCGGCGTGACGAAGAGATAGCTTATCAGCATAAGCAGTGCCGCCACGACTATGACGTGGAGCATATAGAAGAAAATCGCGTATTTTCCGATGAAGTTCACGGGTTTGTTCCATTTGCCGTCCATAAAGGGCAGCAGGCTGTAACGTCTGGGATAGAGCAGCGGTGCGATTGCCGTGCCCGTGAAGAAGAAAGCCGACCAGGGGATGAGGTTGCAGATGTCGCCGGGCGAGAACTCGCCGCGGTCGTAGAAGAGGGACGGATTGCCGTACGCGTCCTCGTAGGGGAAGAGGGGCGCGAGCCATTCGGGCGTGTCGGCGGGCGGAGTGTAGAGGTAATACAGGCAGACGACGAGCACTATCACGGCGACGCTTGCGATGCATTTGGCGAGCGTGCTGTCACGGAAAAATCTGCGGCATATTATCTCTATGAGCGCGTAGAACAGAATGCAGGCGGCATAGAAGTGGAGCACCCCGAAATTGACGTGCATACCCGATATGCCCAGCACGTTTTCCGCGCCGTAGCTCAGCCCCGTATAGAGCATCGCGACCGCCGCGAGCACTATGCCGCGCTTGACGTTGGAGCGCGAAAAGGTGCAGGAAATGCCCGAAATCGAAAAGAAGACGAAGAGTACCGCCGTGCGCACCGCCGTGCGGACTTCGCTTTCGTGGAACCAGGCGCACCAGCGGCAGAACGCCGCGCCGCCGTCGCCCGCCATATCGACGCCGAACCAGGCAGGGCCGAAGAACTGCGCTATCATCATCACGAGGTGGTCGAGTATCATCAGCACCACGCACGCGCCGCGCAGGAAATCTATCTCCCATATTCTGTTGCGGGGAGCTTTCGGAGCAAGGGTGACCTTGACGTCTTGCAAGGACGGTGTAAACGTTTCGGAAGTCATCTTTTGTCTTTCTTCCATTCTCTTCCCACGAGGGTGAGCGCGTCGCCGCGCTTTTCGTAGAGGTCGTATCTGTTTGCGTATTCGTAGACTATTATGCCCGGGCTCATACGGCTGCGGTATATCTTCGGGGCTTCGGGGGTGTGTTTCCCCGCCGCTTTGCCGTCATACTCGATTACGCCGCAGCGGAAATATTCGCCCAAAGGTTTTACGACAAGGTTGCGGACGGTGATTATCACGGAGCATATCAGCGAAAGCACAAAGCCGAAGACGTACAGCCCGCCGTCCGTCCCGCCCACGAACAACTCGAACCCGAACACGAGGTAGAGCATTCCGCCGTAGGCAAGATAGGCGAGAGGGATATACAGCCCGAAACAGCGGACGGCCCTCGCCGCTCCGACCGCCGCGTATACCGCTATCCTGCGAATTAGCCCGAACGCCGCCGCAGCGACGCCGCCGAGCAGACAGCCCGCCGTTTTCACTCATTGAGAATATCACACAGAGCGGCGCGTGTCAAAGAAGAATAATGGCGGAAGACGGCTTAAAAGGCGGGAAAATAGCTTAAAAAGCGCGCGAAACACGGGCGCGCGCGTATTGACTGCGGCGTGCCGAAATGATATGATATGAAAAAATCCGTGCGGCGGCGGAAGCGGGCGGTCTGCGCGCGGCAGTCCGCGGCACGAGGGAGGAAATATGAACATTGTCCCGAAACCTTATCTCATCGAACCGTCGGAAGGAAGTTTCGCGTTCCGTGCGGATATGAAAGTCCGCACGTCGCTTCCCGTCATCGCCGATATGTTCGGAGGCGCGGCGGAAACGTCGCCGATTATCTTCCGCAAAGCGGATACGGAATGGGATTACGTCCTGAAAATCACTCCTTCCGGCGTCGAGGCGACTGCGTCTGACGACGAGGGACTGTTCCACGCCGCCGTGACGCTCCGCCAGCTGACGGGCGGGAAGAAAGAGGCGGACATCCCCGCCTGCACGGTTTTCGACAAACCGCGTTACTCTTACCGCGCAGGTATGCTGGACGTGTGCCGCCATTTTTACGGCGTGGACGTCGTAAAAAAACTCATAGACACGATGGCGATGTACAAGTTCAATTTCCTGCACTTCCACGTCAGCGACGACCAGGGGTTCAGACTGCGCATCGACGCCCTCCCCAAGCTGCACAGGGTGGGGAGCGTGCGCAAGAGCACCTGCGGGGACGGCAAGCCCCACGGCGGATATTACACCAAGGCGCAGATTAAGGAAATCGTGGACTATGCGGCGGAGAGGTACATACAGATACTGCCGGAAATAGACATCCCCGGTCACACCCGCGCCGTCATCGCGGCTTATCCCGAACTTTCGTGTTCGGGCAAACCCACGGATGTGGCGACGTGGTTCGGCATACACTCCAAAGTGTTGTGCGCCGGCAAGGAAAAGGTGTACGAAGCGCTGGACGTGATTTTTGCGGAAATGGCGGAAATGTTCCCCTGTAAATACTTCCATCTGGGCGGCGACGAGGTCGCGAAACTCGAATGGGCGAAGTGTCCCGACTGTGCCGAAACTGTACGCAGAGAAGGGCTGAAAGATTTGGAGCAGTTGCAGGGTTATTTCACTAACCGCGCGATTAAACTGCTGGAAAAGTACGGTAAAACGCCGATTCTGTGGAATGAGGCTCTCAATTCCGAAATGCTCGACCCGTCCGCCGCGATACAGTACTGGACGACGGACAAGGCATCCGCGGAGCGCGTCGCAAAGGCGGTGTGCGAGGAAGGGCGCAAGGTGGTGATGAGCCGCTGCAATCCGTACTATCTCGACTATCCCTGCGGAATGCACTCCCTCAAAGCGATGTATATGCTCGAACCCGAAGAGGAGCTCGGCAGCGCGGGCAGGGACGGAATTATGGGCGTGGAATGTCCCCTCTGGACGGAGCACATTTCGGAGGAAAAGGACTTGTTCGAGCACTTTTATCCCCGCGCGATAGCCGCCGCGGAAACGGGATGGAGCGCGCCCGGGAAGGACTATGCCGACTTCGAGGCGAGGCTGAAAGAAGTGCTTTTCCCGCTGGACGAAAAGGGCGTGGCGCATATGCCCGTCGAAAAATGCAACCCCGGCAAACTGAAAGGCGCATTGCAGGCGTCCGCATTCGGGATGAAAGCGCAGCGCAGGTGCGACGTGACGTCCGCGCGCAACTGGCGCAGCACGCGCCTGCGCTATCCGCAGAAAACGAAATGACGTCGGCGCGGAGTGAGGTGTGCGGCGGCACGGCAGGCGTTTGACGGCGTGGCTTGTGCCGCTTGCATACAAACCGTCGGACGGAAAAGATTGACGATTTGCTTTGCGGCGGCGGGAGCGCCGCCGCAAAGCGGAAATAAGAGGTTTTGATATGAATACCGTTGAATACAAAAATTACGGAAAATGCGCCGTGTTCGTGCGCGGCGGCACAAAAGTGATGGTCACGCTGGACGTCGGTCCGCGCATAATCTGGTTCGGCACGGAGGACTTCAATTTTCTCAACGAGGACCTTGACCGCAACGTAAACAAAGGCGGCGACTATTTCGATGAGAATTACGGCAAGGGAACGACGTGGTATCTCTACGGCGGACACCGTGTGTGGAAGTCGCCGGAGGACCTCGAAACCTACACTCCCGACAATTTCCCCGTCGAATGCAAGGAAAGGGAGTGGGGCGGCAGCTTCACCTGCCGTGCGGGGCTGCGCATTGACCACACGCTGGACATAGAGCTTGCGGAGGACGGGGCGCTCACCGTGCTCAACACCCTGACCAACAAGGGAGAGGCGCGCGAGCTTTCGGTGTGGGGGCTTACGGTCGCGGCAAAGGGCGGCACGCTGGTGCTTCCGCTGAACGACCCCGTCGACGACCTCAACCCCGTTTACAACGTCGTGCGCTGGCCTTACAACGACCCCGAAGACGAAAGACTGCGCGTGGGAGAGAAATTCCTCACCCTGCGCCAGACGGACCGTCCCGAGGCGATAAAGATTGGCACGTTCGCAAAAAAAGGAGAGGCGTACTACGCCATAGGGGACAAAGTGATGAAATGGGAGTGCGTGCCGGAGGACGGCGTCTACGGCGACTTCTGGTGCAACTTCGAAAGCTACACCAACGCGCACATCCTCGAAGTGGAATGGCTTTCGCGGAGAGTGACGCTGGGCAAGGGAGAAAGTTTCACTATGCCCGAAAAATGGAGCGTCGCGGAGCTTGCCTCCCTGCCCGAAGTGGCGGAGCGCATCAAAGCCGCCGCGAAGTGCTGAAACACGTTTCGTGTTCCGATTGATGTGGTAAGAGCAAAAATTCAGGCAAAAGAGCGGCGATAACGCACGAAACGTGTTATATGGCGGGTGAGCGCGCAAAAGGCGCCCGACTGCCGAAGCACGAAACGTGTTGTGGGTGACTAAAATCCGGGAGGACGGACTATGGAAAAGTTTGTGCCTAAGAGCGCACGCGGAGCGGAGGTGAAATATTTCGCCGTATCCGCTCACAAGGACGACGTCGAGATGCTAGCGCTTGACGGCATCTTCAAATGCAGGGATACGGGAGGATTCGCCGCCGCGGTTCTGACGGACGGCGGACAATGCCCACGTTCCGCCGAATATGCGGCGGTGAGCGACGAGGATATGGCGCTTCTGCGTGCGGCGGAACAGAAACGCGCGGCGGAAGCGGGAAGATACGAAGAGCTGTATCTCTTCGAAAAATCCTCCGCAGAGGTCAAGCGGCAGGCGAAGGAAGGCGGGGACGCCGTGCTGGGGCTGGCGGAAATTTTCCGTGCCCATCCGCGCCTCGAAGCGCTTTATCTCCACAATCCTTTCGACAGGCATCCCACCCACGTCGCTGCTTTCGAAACGGCGATAAAGGCGGTGAATTTGCTCAAAGACGACGAAAAACCGCGCAAAATATACGGCTGCGAGGTGTGGCGCGACCTCGACTGGCTTGCGGATTGCGACAAAGTCGCAATGGACGTGAGCGGAAGCGACGCTCTTGCGGCGGAGCTGATGGATTGTTTCGTGTCGCAGAATGCGGTGAAGCGTTACGACGTCGCGTCGGCGGCGCGCCGCAAGGCAAACGCCACCTTCTATCAGAGCCACGAGGGCGACGAAGCAACCGCGATAGTATACGGCGTGGATATGACCTGTCTTGCATACGGCGTTCCGGTCGGAAAATTCGTGAAAGAAAAAATTGAAAATTTCCGCCGCGACCTGCACGGGAATTTTGCGGATTGAGAAAAAAATATTTTTGCGGTCCGCTTCGCGGTCCGCGGACGTTTGACGGGGTGCGGCGGGGCAGGAAAATGTTTCCGGCCGCGCCTGTCGCGGTGCATAACGCCGAAAGTTAAGCCCTTTGGGCTTATTTCCGTTTTGGACGGCGGAAAAACGTCGTTTTAAGGTTTTTAAGATTTTGTTAATTATATTTAACGCGCTTATAATCGCCCTACGGGCGTGCGTATAATTTCCACGTATTATAGTCTATGCGGGCGCGATTTTATGCGCGCGAGAGCGTAGGAGGGAAGTTATGAGAAAGTGGAAGTTTGCGATTTTGTTTGTGCTCGTGCTGTGCCTCACGGTGGGCATGCTGGTTGCTTGCGACCGGACCGACGGCAATTCGGGCACCCCTACCATTCCCACAAATCCGGACGGTTCGCAGACGGAAGACTCTTACACTACGATGTCGGGGTCTGACGCCTGGGCTTTGTTCAGGGAAGCGGCGTCGGCGGCCAATGCGCCGACGGGCAATTACGTCTACGCCGATTCCGTCATTTATCTCGACTACATAAAGGACGCCACGGGCTATCTTTATGCCGTCAAGGTGCAGGCGGACATCGACCTCGCGAACGACGTCAATTCCGAGCTTCTGCTCGAACTCTGGCAGGCCAACGACGAGGGCGACCTTGCGAAGATGCTCGTCGGTCTGTACTATTACGACTCCACTCTCGTCTATGACTGCACGGGGCTCAAAGAGGGCGCCAAAGTAGTCAAAACGGACAACATCAACATCACCGCGATTGAGGCTACGCTGCGCGAAATGTTCAACGGCAGCAGCCTTGCCAACTTCATCCTCAACAATCTTCTCACTTTCGACACCGGCGTTGTCGGCACGGTCGAAGGTCTTGTCACCGCGCTTCTCGGCGATTCCCGCCTCATAACCAACTCGGACGGCACCCAGCGTCTCGAAATGCCGCTTTCCCTCACCAGCATTATCGGCTCTCTGCTTTCCGGCGTTCTCGTTCCCGGTCCCGACGGACTCATTTCCGACGACATCGCGGAACTCATTTACGACATTCTCGGCATAGACCTCTATATGTTCGAAGCGCTTGTGCCCGAAAACGTATCGGTCTATCTCATTGCAGACCTCAAAGACGGCGTGGACGGTGGCAAGGTTCTCTCCGGAATGAGCGTTGACGTGGGTGTGGACTTCAACACTTACGACACCAGTCTCGAAGAGGATTACGGCATCATCGAAAGCTCCGTAGACCTTTCCATAGGCGCGACCACAATCGACAAGCTCACCGCTCCCACGCTGGACGTCGTGGGCTATCTGACCGCTCCCAAAGCTGCGGAAGGCGAACTCGAATCCGCGGGCGGCAGAGGAATAGAGAGCGTAGAGTCTTTGGACGACTATTCCATTCTGACCCTTGACGTTACTCTTTCCCTCGGCGTTGCGCTCAATGCTTGCAGCATCAGCGCAAGCGACATAATGGGAGCCTTCGGCAGCCTCATAACGGGGCTCATCCCCGAAGGGTCAATCACCGAGGACATTCAGAAAATCCTCGACAAGAAAATCAACATAGAGGCTACGAAACCCGAAGACCCGCACGAGCTCAACATTCACATCTCGGGCGGCATAGACATGTTCGACAACGCGGGCACCAATCTGCTCATCGAGATAACGGGCGCCGACGTCTACAACGACGTGCGTGCGAGCATAGGCTACGTCGGGGCGGACGACGCGCTGTACGTCGACCTTTCGGGCATTCTCGGCACGGGCAAATTCGTCGTCGACGAAATCGACCTCAACAGCCTGCTTTCCGACCTCATTCAGAACGAACTTATTCCTCTCGTGAAAGACGGTCTTGCAAGCGTAGGACTGCTACCCGACGCCGTGGACACGGAGGAAGGAGACGACGAATCCTCTGTGACGGACGAACAGAAGGAAGCCGTCGAAACGGTGGGTGAACTCATCGCAAACGGCACCGTTCTGCAAGTCTACGGCGGTTCCGCCAGCGGCGAACCCATCACCGACGTAATCGGGCTTGTGAAGGCAATCTTCGCCAAACTCGACGTCGATATGCAGAATAACATCTTCAACATCCAGGCAATCACCGCCACCCTGACGCAGGAAATCCTCGACTACATTTGGAGCCTTGCCTTCACGGGCAACCTCGAAGGCGCGACCATTCCCATTGTCGGCGACGTCGAAATCGGCTATATCAACAACGGTTTCGCCACCACCAAGGAAATCGAACTCGGAGTGGACCTCGGAAACGTGCTGACCGGCGACGTCATCACAAAGCTTACCGTCGGCATCGAAGCGCAGTTCGGTTCCGCCATAAACCAGACATATTACCAATCGAGGCTTGCGGCATTCTCCGCGGGCAGACAGAACGGCGAGTACATAACGCTTGCCTCTTTCGGCGACCTGTTCGACGAACAGGGCAACTTCGCACTCGACCCCGAAACTCTGCTTGCGGGCATACAGTCCGTCGGCATCGGTTTGCGGGCGGACATCAACATCAGCGCGCTCGAAGGCGGGCTCGCCGACATCTATTACGAACAGGCGAACGAATTCCTCATCGCGGTGCTTGCCGAGTTCGAGCAGTCTTTCGGCGGCAGCGCCACTCTCGTGCTGCAAGCGGAAGTAGCGGACGTTTCCGCCCTGATAGCGGCGCTCTCCGTGCCGGAGGGCCAGCAAGTCGATATCGGCGCGGTGCTTCCCGCTCTCAACATTTATCTCGCACTCGAAATCGCGGACGGTTCCGCGCCTTTGCGCGTGTGGCTCGTGGACGGAGTCATCTATCTCGCAACTTCCGAGAAACTGCTTAACGGCCTTGCCTTGCAGGTGGACATCAAACCCTTCCTCACCTCCGCCGGCGGCGCAAACGAAGCGCTTTCCGCCGACGAAACGGGCAGCGGCGACACGGGCACGGGAAGCGCGGTCACCATTCCCGCGGAACTTCTTGCCATCATCACCGCGGCCGACATCACCGTGGGCGACCTCTACATCGACGTGGCTCTCGGCTCCGGGCTGCTTGCCACGCTGCTCAACCTCATCGGTGTGGAGGGCATAAAAATCAACGAAAGCGGTTCCGACGAAACGCTCGGTCTCGACGCAGGCATTTCCATTGAACTCAACGACGGTTTGCAGATTGCGGGCGGCGACACGTCCGAAGGACTTTCCATCGGCATAGTGCTCGGCGTGGGCGAAAACTTCGACTTCACCGTGGACCTCGGCGGAGTGAACGCCGTGGTCAACGGCGGCAGCTATATCGAGTCCGTTCCCGACGACGTCGAATTCGTCGACTTCTTCAACGAACCTTACGTCAATCTTTCTCTCGAATTCGGACTCGGCGCGCTGATTGCGGGCGGCAGCATTTCTCTCGGCGACGATGTCGGCAGCATAGACTTCCCCGAAGGGCTTGACGTCGACCTTACGCTCTCGCTGAATGCGAACCTCGACCTCGGCACTCTGCTTGCCGAATTTACCGGCGTCGTGCCCGAGGGCGAGAACCGTACGGAACTTGCCTTGCAGCTCAAAAACGGCGACGAAGTGCTCCTTGCCGCTTACTATTCGGCGGGCACTTTATATGTTGACGCGGGCACGCTTATAGGCGCGCGTGTGAGCACCGACCTCGACATAATGGCGCTGCTGGCGTCCGTAATCGCGGGTTCGGACAGCGGCGGCGAAGGCGGCGAAGCAGTCACCACGGCGGATATCAACGTGGAAGATTATTCCGTCGGCGTGTTCGAATTCCTTATGAAAGTCACCTCCACGGGCTTCTCCGTCGAAGTCGCGAAGGGACTTACCTCCGTCATCAACGACCTCATCGGTATGGACCTCGGGGAAATCAGCGCAGTGCTTTCTCTCGACTGGACGAACATCGTCAAGGACGAGGACGGCGGCTATCTCCTTGCGGGCGAAGTCAAAGTGGGCGATATGGCGACGGTGAACATTTCCCTCTCCGGGCTCGGACTCGGAATAGGCGAGGGCATTTTCGATAACTCCGTCCTGCCTGCGGAATTCGACTCCGAAGACTATAAGAACATCGGCAGTCTGCTTGACGAAAACAATCAGTTCAGTGCAGAGGGGCTGGAACTCGACAGCGTATATGTCGAGCTCAGCGGAACACTCGACCTTTCGGCGGACGCCAACACCGCCGGCGACTGGAATGTCGGCGATTGGATAAACAACTTCCTCGAAGGTGACGCCACAGTCGCCGACAACGTGAAGTCGCTCATCCAGAAGCTGGTGCTTTCGTTTGCGATAGACAGAAGCGTTTCTACGTCGCTCGAATTCACCTTGAAGGCGCTGCTGCGCTTCGGCGACGATATGACGGATGTGGGCTATATCCTTTCCCACTCCGATATTGCGCTCGAAATCAGGGAGAGCGGCAAGACGGAAAATCTGCTCGCGGTTTACATCATCGCTGATGAGGCCACGGGCAAGAGCACGCTTTACATCGCTTCCGATGCGGGCGGTCTCATCGGCGGCGGCATTGCCGTGCCCGACATCGACCTCGGCTCGCTCTTTACGGCGAACACCGACACTCCCGCGGAAGGCGAAGGAACGCAGAACCAGGCTCTCTCCGCCGCGGACGGCGAAACGGATACGACGGACGGCACCGACAATATCCTCGACACCATTCTCGGCATCATCAACCGCATTTATATGACGGACAGCGAACTGGAAGTCGGCCTCGGCGCGAACTTCCTCGTGTCGCTGCTCAATATGCTGCTGCCCGGATATGAGCTGAACGCTGACAATTTCGTGCAGCTCAATCCCGAAAACAGCTTCCTGTCCCTGTTCTACGGGCTCGGCGAAGGCGGCCGCAGAGAGATAGGCATAGACCTCTCCCTCGGCGTAGACCCCTTCACCGTTGCGCTCGGACTCGGCGGGCTTAAAGTGGCAATCAACGACGACAGCAACGCCATCGAACCTTCCGTTCCCGAAGGATACGGCGGAGTCGACGACTATTACAAGAACATCTTCGCGGAGGACGGCGTCATTTCGCTCGAAGCCACCGTCGGTCTCGAACTTTCCTTCGGCGACACCGCGGCGCTCGAAGACGGGAAACTGCCTCTCGGCGATATGCTCTCCGCGATAATAGCCAATCTTGCCCTTGAACTCGGCATCGAAATAGCCGACGACCTGCGCCTTGTCGTGGACGTCTATCTCGGTGCAAACATAATGTTCAGCGACGCCGAAAACACCGAGGTTGCTCTCCAAATCAAAGACGCGATTTCCTCCGACGTCATCCTTGCGGTCTATCTCAAAGGCTCCGCGATGTACGTCGATATGGGCAAACTGTCCGACAAAGACGTTGTCATCGAAAATACGGGAATCATCTCCACCGTCATCGAAATGGTGAGCGGACTGCTTGCCGGCGTCGAAGATAACGGTACGGAAGGTGCGTCCGAAGCGGTGACCGCGTCGGATGCCACGGCGCAGGCGGACGAAGAAGATATGCTCGACATCGTGTTCGAAATTGCGGAAGGGCATCTTGCCCTCAACGTCACCGAGCGCGTCATTCTCGGCATAATCGGAGCGTTCGCGGGCACGGATGTGGACATCGATTCCATCTTCGAAGCGCTCAATCTTGGTGCGGAAGTGTCCGTCGACGTCGATTTCGAGGCGCCTTCCGTGAGCATTGACATCGACACCAATTACGCAAGCGTGGGTGTTTCGATAGATAAGCCTTACATCACCAACTCCAAGAGCGATAACGTAAGCGGCATTATCGACAAAGCCATAGCGGAGGGCAATTTCCAGAGCTATACGGCGAGCAGCGTGGCGCGTTTCGGGCTGAACCTCTCCGTGCGTTACAGTGCCGACGCGACTTATCAGGAGGTGGACAACCCCGAAGAATATCCCGTCACCGACAGGTATACGCAACTTCCCGACGGGGCATTTGTGCAGGATAACGAAGGTACGTTTGTCAGAGCCGGGTACAGCCTGTCCGACATTATAGATGCGTTGCTGGATATGCCCGCAATTGGGGACGCTCTCGGCAACGTCGGCAACGAAACCTTGCAGGCGATAGTGGACGTGCTCGTCGCACGCCTCGGCATCGAGCTTTATCTCGACGACCCCATCAGCGACAATCTCCAAATCAACATCGAAGGTCTGCTCGACCTCGAAGCACTGGGGCTCAGCGGTATACTCGGCGACTTCACGATTCCCAAGCTCGATACGCTTACGATTCTCAACGCGCTGCAAGTAGGCATCGAAATAATCTTCAACCCCGAGACCGGCAGCACCGCGGATGTCGCCATCTATCTGATGAACGGCGACATCTACGTTGACCTCGAAAGGCTCGGCGGTCCCAAAATCAGCGCAAGGCTGTTCGATATCCTTGCGGCAATGGACGTCAGACCGTTCGGCGAAGGCGGTTCGGAAGCGGTGACCGCGGACGAGAATTCCGGCGACGATTCCGGCAGCACTTCGGAAGGTGTGGACATCAACGCCATCCTCAACGCGCTGGTGCGCACTATAGTGCTGCGTGAGGGCGGTTTCGCGCAGGCAGGCACGGACGGCTATTACAACATTCTGCAGAGCGGCGTCGGTCTTGACCTTATGCTGCCGTCCAACCTTATCGGCAACATAGTGAGCCTCATCGTCGGAAACGACGAAGAGTACAGCTTCGACGACTTTATCCTCAACGAGGAACAGAGCCGCGTAAGCCTCGTTCTCGGCGGCGGCAACATCGCCATCGAAGTCGCGGCGGAATCCGATAAAGGTTTCGATATCGAGATTTCCACACAGGCGGGCATAGTCATAGACGTGGCGACTCAGGACGACACCCTGCTGTCCGCACGCGAGATAAGCACATATACGGACGTTACCGATTTGGTGTTCAGCATCATCAATCTGTTCAACGGCGGCACCATCGAGGGCGGCGGCTTCGGTTCGCAGCGCGTTACGTTCAGCCTGTCCGGCATGGCACGGTTCGAGTCGGACGGCGAGGGCAGCTACGACCTCGGCTCGCTGCTAGCGGATTATCTCGGCGACATAATCCTCGAGCTCAACACGCAGGAAGCGTTCTCGGACGGCATCGCGTTCCGTCTGTCCGTGGCGGCGGACCTCGGAGCAATCAATTTTGCCGCGCTGACGGGAGAAACTCCCGATTGGGACGCATTCCTCAACGGCGTCGATGCGAACGGCAACACGATTACCGACCTCAACACCATCGAAGTCGCGCTGGAACTTCTGAACATCGACGATGCGGGCAACATCGAACAGGACAACGTGCTGGGCGGAATTTATATTTCAAACGGCAAATTGTATCTTGACGGCACCGACATCTTCGACGTGGTCGAGAACTATTCCTATGTATCCAACTTCCTGCAGTTCGTCATCGAAGCCGCACAGCTCGGCGCGTCTGCGGACGTTACGACGGGCGAGAGCGGCGGCGCGTCTTCTCAGGCGCTTACCGCGGCGGTCACGGCATCCGAGGGCAGCACTTCGGCGCGTGACGCGCTTCTCGAACTCATCTATTCCGACACCGCAATGCAGATTGTGCTCACCAAGAGCATTATCAGCGCGGTGCTTGCCACGCTCGTACCCGACCTCGGCGGCATTGCCGACATCTTCGACAATTTCGACGTGACGCTGGGCGCGGAGATAGGCAGACACGATTATGTCCGCATATACAGCCCTGTCGAGGGTACGACTTATGTGCAGGTCCTTGACGACGAAGGTACGGTTATAGGTTACAGACCTGCCGAGGACGGCGAGGTAGGCGCATACGATATGCAGCAGATTAAGCGCGGCGATATCGGCGGCGACGATTATTTCTACGCGGTAGGAGACGGTACCTATGCCAAGATAACGCAGGGATACAGGTACAGCTATTACGAAACGGTCAACTATGCAGAATCCGACATCGGTTCGCTTGTTAAGATAATCGGCGAAGACCGCTATTTCGATATGAGCAGAACCGCGTTCTACAGCAGGATTGGCGACAGCGACGATTATATCCTTGTGACCGACATCGACAGTGCCGCAAAAGACAATCTGTATGTGCGTGAAGGTTCGAACCATTATCAGCTTGAATATAAAGTTGAAGGCGAAACCGCCGAATTGAAGACTTATGTCAGGCAATTCGGCTATGTGCGCGATGCGGAGGGAGAATTCTACCGTGTCTACACGCCGCACACGGCGATATCCGACTTCTATCTTACGCTCGGCGCGCACGTCGGCACGATGAACGTCGGGCTTGAACTCGGCGGCATTGAGATAGAATTCGGCGGCACCGATTCTCTCGTGCCCGATTACGTCACCGCGGGCAAGACCAAGACCCCCGCGGCATATGACGGGCAGGGCAAGGCTTATACTTATGACGAAAATACCGGCGTTTACACCGAGGTCGAGGCGCAGGAGGGAGGAGAGTACTATTACGATGTGCCTCTGATGCCTTTCTACGATTCCGTCGTCACGGTCGGGATGTCCGTTGAATTCGAGCTTTCCATCACGGAAGGGCAGATTGACGTGGGCCAGATTTTCGCGGGCATACTCGGCGACCTCGACGGCATCGTCATCGAAATCCCCGAAACCAACAAGGGTTATTCCTCCGCACATCTGCGTCTGGACCTCTCCATTATGCTGGATATGCAGGACCTGCCCGGTTCCGAAATAGCGGTCGAACTGTACAACCTGTCCTCCGAAACGGGGGCGGAAGTGAAATGGCTTGCGGCATACTATCTCGACGGTATGCTGTATATCGACCTTTCCTTCTTCAATATGCCCAAGCTCGCCGTGCCGATGACGGAAATCTCCGACTTCATCGAAGATATGCTCGGCGACCTGCTCAACACTTCCATTTACGACGATGTGGAAGTTTCGGGCGGCTCTTCGTCCGAAGCGATAACGGCTGACGACACGGATGCGGACGAACAGGTGGACGACAGTCTGACGTCGGAAGACAAGGTTGCTTCGCTGCTTATCAGCGAACGCAGACTTGCGCTCTCCGTCGGCAACGCGTTTATGCGTTATCTGCTCGAAAACATCACAATCGGCGGCGACCCGCTCGGAAGCCTCGTTTACGAAGACCTGCTCGGCAGTCTGGATGTGACGATAGACCTCAGCGACGGAGTCGATGTCGCGCTCGATGTCGCACTTATGCTTTCGGGCGACAGATACGAGTATGCGGAAACGACAGTCGAAACGACGGAAGACAGGTATTATACGTTTAAGGCTGAGGACGACTCGCATAAGGCCGATGCGGCAGGATTGTTTGTGGAAGAAGACGGAGCTTTCCGTCCGGCGACAAAACAGGACGCCGAAGCGGTCAAATATGTGCGCTATGAAGCGGTTCATACGGAAGAAGGCAGCTGGACATTCTACGAATATAAGGAAGCCGCGGACGGTGAGTATGTTTACGACGCCGCTACAAGGGCTTATCTGCCGGCTGATGCGGAAACCGATGAAAATGCGACCCGTTATAAGAGAAGCCCGGTCGACCTCGGCGGCGGTCAGGCAATATTCCGTTATGTGAAAGGCGCGGAGGCAAATCCCAACGCTTATAATACGGAACTCAATCTTTACGTCGGTGTCAATAACATCGATATGTACTTCACCGAACAGAGAGAGTATTCTCTGACGGCGGACGAACTGAAAGAATACTATAACTTCAACAGCGTCGATACGGTGTCGCTCAGCGAGACCATCTCTCTCGACCTGCTCTTTGACGTGGGCAGCGAGATAGACCTCGCAAGCCTGTTCGAGTATCTCTTCCCGGACAGCACTTACGACTTCGATACCATCATCGCAGCCATAGGCGAAGGCGACCAGAAGGACGAAATCCTGCGCGGACTGGAACTCACCGTTTCGCTGGAATTCAAGCTCGGTGCGTTCATCAACTATCTGCGCAGTCTCGACGCGCTTTACGAACTCGGTTCTCTTGACGAAAACGGCGTATTCACCGCTTTGGCGGAACTGCCCGAAGAGCTTGACCTCGTCACGTTCATAGAGCTTGTGATGAGCCTTGTCGGCGCGAAGGCGGTGCCCAATGCGGACGGCAGCATCTATTACACGGATGACAATGTCGAGGACCTCTTCGGCCTCGAAGATTTCCTCAACTTCGTCAATGCGTCCGTGGTGCTCAGCACGTCGTCCAACGACGGAACACCCGACCATACGATGCTCGGGGTCTATCTCTCTCTCGGCGATGCGGAAGGCGTTACATACACCGACGAACACGAAGGACAGCAGAGATATTCGCACTACTTCGCGTCCGCACTCGGCGATTACGGCTATGTCGGCGGCGGTAAGTACGTCCTCACAGATGACATAGTGGGTTATGACGAAGCGGTGCACGGCAGATATTCTTACGACGCGTCCTTCCTCTATCCCGACGAGAACGGCGACAAAGCGCGCGAAAGCGCGGGTCTTTACGTCGACCTCAGCTACTTCGGTCAGCCCGGCGTGTACGTCAATCTGACCGAGCTGATGGACTTCATAGGCGGGCTGATGGGACCGGAGGCGTCGCTCGACGGCATAGGCGCGAGCGAGGCAATCACCGCGGCGGGTGACGACAGTTCCGTCTTCCCCGTCGACCTCGGCGACATCCTCGGCGGCGGCATCAATCTGTCCGATTCGCTGCCTCTGCTTTCGCAGGAGATTGCGGCATACGTCCAGGCGTTCCTGTACGGCATCCGCATCACCTCTACTTACATCAGAGTCTTCCTGCAAGCGGACTTCATTGACAGCCTCATAGACCTGCTCGACACCGACCCGTCGCTTGACTTCGGTGACTTCGAACAGTCTTACATCGGCATCAACGTCGACGTCAACAACTATATGTACGCGCCTCTGGCAGAGAGAACTACCTCGACCATAGAGGGCACTCTTCCTGCCGCCACGCACGAACAGCTGACTTTTGCCGACACCCGTTTTGCGATTTCCGAAACTGCCGACGGAATGTACTACATTTCTTCCGACGGTTACTTTGCGTTGCGCTCCGATATGACCGCACAGGAAATCGAAAATTATACGGGCAGTTATTACAACATCACGCCGATAGAAACCTACCTCAACGTGAACGGCGAATACGTCCTTGCCTCCGAAGCGAGCAACACCGATTGGCTGCGTGCGGAAAGATATGACGCAGAAGACGCGAGTGTTAAAGAAAAAAATGCGGCGCTCGAAGGGACTTACAAGTTCTATGTCGCGGCGGGCGGAGGATATTCCGAGCTCGAAGTTTCGGGTGACGTCTTTGTCGTGTATCCGTCGGGCGAACAGAAACCTTTCATCGAAGCAAACATCTATCTCTGGAACCACAACATAAGTCTCGGCATCAATATGCCGACGACGTCCGGTGCAGAGTACAGCTACATTTCCAGAGAAGAAGCGGGAGAGGATGCAGCCGATTATTCGTTCGATTACGAAAAGGTCGACCGTCTGCTTTACGTGCCGTATGTCAGCGAACAAGGCGGTCTTGACATCGGCTCCGTCTACTATCTCTATTATCGCGGCGAATACTATCCGATTAAAATCGCGGAAGATGCGACTTCCGCCGACGAAGCGGCGCGCAGCGGTGTGTACAGTTACGAAGACGGCGATTATAAGGCTGTCACGAGTTCTTCCTGGGGAGCTTTCTGCGAGAATCCCGCGAACGGAGATTACTATCTCTTCATTCATGTGGAAAGTCAGCTCTTCTCGATATTCGAACCGATAACGGAAAGCGATATCTATGAAGCGCACGACTTCGGCGATGACTACCGTTATGTCGGCAAAGGAATGGGCGACTATGCCAGGTTGGGCACCACGTCGCTTGTCAGCGTGCCCGAATTCCACGTCAACTTCGACTCTAATGTGGAAAATTACGATACGCTGGAAGACACATATCATGTGGATGACACGGGCAACCTTGTGGCAGGCAGTTCCGGTAACCCGGAGAAGGACTACAAAAAGGACGACGTGCACTTTGTGTACGACGAAGCGACGGGAACGTTTATGTCCGTTGCGGATTATCTTAAGGCGAACGGTCCTGATTCTCTCAAGGGTAAGCGCGTCTATGACAGCGAGTATATCAACTATCTCGACACAGGCGACCTGTACTACCTCAACGTGGTCATCCGCGGTGAAATCTTCCTCGGACAGCACGTCGAATATCTGACCGAAGACGAGTGGGGCGATGCCGACCTTCCCGATGAGGCGTATGTGCTGGTGAGAGGGAAGTATGTCCCGTTCGACGCGAATAATACCACGCACGCGGGGCTGACCAAGTATTACGCTTATGCGAACAGTTCTTCCGCGGTCAGCGAAGTGCTGGGCGCCATCCTCGGCGATATGGACGCGCTCTTCACGGTTGCGGACGGCTATCAGGCAAGACTGCCGTTCGAAATCCGCGCGACCGTAAAACTCGATTACGCCAACGAAGCCTACGCCTCTCTGTATGTCGCGGGGCTTGAACTCGCGGTCGACGTCTGGCGCACCGAGGCGTCCGACGACACGCTCTCTCACGTGCTCGGACTCTACTATATGAGCGACGTGTGGAACATCGGTGATAACGACGGTACCAACGACGTTATCAACAGCTCCGCACTCTATCTCGACCTCACCTGGCTGCTCGGCGACGGGGCGAAGTTCAAAGTGGACCTCAGCGATTATCCGCTCGAAGACCTGCTCAACGACAACATCGACATCGGTTCCATTTTCGGCGACGGCGCAAGCGAAGCAATCACCGCGGCGGACGAAACCGACCTTGGCGACACGAGCAAAGCAACGGTGCTGCTCAACGTCTTCTCGCGTTCCATAGCGCTGAAAGCGAGCGCGGGCCTTATCAAACTGCTTGTGGGTCTTATCGCTCCCGATATGTCGGCGACGCTGGAAGAAATGCTGCCCAATATGTCAATATTCGCGCAGATAGACGCCGCGCCGTATGACCTCACCATAGGCGCAACGCTGTATGACCTCACCATAGGCGCAACGCTGTATGACGAAGAAGGCACAGGGCTCCTCGACCTCGGTCTTACGCTCAACCTCTTCAACACGGACGATGCGTCCGAAGGGTTGCAGCTGTCGTTCGGGTCGCTGAAAGATTATGCGGAACTCAGCGCGGCGCAACTTGCGGCGAAGAGCAAAGATTACATCTATTACTACGGTCTGTTCACCCGCAATGACGATGTCGCAGGCGACGACTATTACATCAAAGACGGCACCGAAAAAGGTTACGTCCACATCAGCGAAGCAACGGAAGAGCAGATAGCTGCGGCGGGCGACGCCAAGTTCGTCTTCAATGACGACATTGCGTACGATTTGTTCAAGGACAGCTCGGCAAGGACGTCTTATCCTGCACCCGAACGCTATGCTGAAGTTCCTGCGGGTTATGTCGCTCTCGACGGCGCAGAACAGTACAACTGGGCAAAGGATAATAATGCAACGCTCTACTATTTCAGATATTCGCTGACCGGCTCCGGCAGGATGATTGCCATAAGCGGAAACGACGTAAGCAGCATCACCAACAGCGAGAGATTCCTGTCCGCTTACGGTATAGGCCAGGACGGCTATGCGAAACTTTATGTGAGTGCGGAAGATGCAAGCACCGCAACCGATGAGGGCTTGTTTGACGCAGAGACCATTGCCGGGTCCGAAAACGTGCAATATGTGCTTGACGCCAACGGCGCGCACAAGCAGACGACCGTCTTCACCGATTACAAGACGCTGCTTTCACTCAACATCGACAAGCTCATCGAACAGCTCGGCAATACGGATGAAAGCACGGACACCAAGAGTGCAATTCTCGATATGCTGGTGGGCGGCTTGCAGGATGCGGGCCTTGAAACGGTGGAAATAGGCGGCACGCTGTCGCTCGACCTCACATTCCGCGACGCAATCAACTGGACGCGTCAGATGTCCAGGCTTATGGAGACGGACAGCAGCGCAGACACATATTTCGAGATGCTGCTGGCGTCCCTTGCGATGAACAGTGCGGAATTCGTGTCCGCAATAGGTCTTGACATCAAGCTCGCGCTGCAAATCAGACTCGACGGGCTCATTGCTATGCTGCCCGACCTGCTCGGCGGCGGCGAAATCGACACCGCGGCGCTTCTCGGCGCAATCCTCGGCGGAGCAAATATCTATCTCGAAATCGCAGTTGACACCAACTTCTTCGGCGAAAAGATAGAGGACGCGCAGCCCATCAAGATATGGCTGCTCGTGGACGAAAACCTCGGCGCTGACGTCTACATCTACGCTCCCGACCTCGGCAGAGTTATCGGCAGCGCGGTGTACAACGAAGGCAGCGATGAGGCGGTCCTCGGCGACCTGTTCGCGAACGGTCTGAAACTCGAAGGAATGCTCAATCTCGGCGAGCTGCTTTCCGGCATTGCGGGCGGCAGCGGCGCAAGCGAGGCGGTGACTGCGGCTGACGGCTCGTTTGTCATCGACATCGACGACGCAACGACGGGGCTTATCCCTGAAGACATCTGGGGCGTGCTCAATCTGCTCGTCGGACAGGTTCTGTTTGCGGGCGATATGATAAGCGTCGGCATCACCGAAAACCTGCTTGCGGGTCTTATCAAGGCGCTTGTGCCCGAATTCCCCGAGGAAGACCTCGAACTCCTGCCCACCTTCACGGTGACAAGCGGAGCGGACACCAGCGGCGTCAACCTGCTCTTCGGCGACGGTTCGCTCGCGTTGCAGGTCCAGCTCGGCGTCAGGGGCGGATTTGACGATTACGCGCCTCTCGGCGATGTTGTCAAAGTCATCGAACGGCTCGGCTCCGCATCTGTGTACGGCATCGACGATATAAGCGCCTATCTCGGCGGCATCACGCTCAACAGCGAAAGCGAAGTGGTCATTTCCACCGAAGATTATGCGCTGGCAGTGTATGCTTCTCCCGAAGAAGCCTGGCTGGGTGACAGATATACCCTCAGCGGCTTCGACGCGACCGGACATCCCGTGTTCGCGCCTGTAAACAAAGACGATGCTTATCCGAATGCGGACGATGCTCATGCAAATGCGTTTAAGGAGTCTGAGAACGGACTTTACGGCATAATCACGGCAGACCTCATCCCGAAAGACGGGCTCGAAAGCTATCAGGGCGTGACGGGCGGACAGGTGACGGAAGGCACTTATGTGACCTATGAAGAGGGCACCTATATGCTCGTGAGCCGCATTGAAAAACTCACGGGCAAGGCTTATACGGGCACGCGTTACGACTTTGACGAAGACGCGGTGACGGGCGAATACGTCAGACTCGGCGACGTGAATATTGCGCTGGAACTCGGCGACCTCGGAGTGACGCTCAACGAGGAATTCTCCGAACCCGTTCCCACCGACGTTGAGTTCAAAGACGTGCTCGAAGCAAGCATCCGCCTCAGCACTTCCATCGACATCGGCTTCCACGGGACTTCTCCCGCCGACATCGACCTCGGCGGACTGGCGGACCTCATCTTCGGCATCGACGCCATAAAGACGGCGCTGGGTGTCGAACTTACCAACAACAGCCTTGACGTCAGCGTCACGGGCGAGCTCGGCAATGCCGACCGCGCTTACTTCAACGTCCGGCTCGACGCGTGGTTCGACCTCAGGGGCGGACTGCAAGTCAGGCTGACCGTGGGTCGTTATGACGAAACCGAGAAAGGGCTTACCACCGTCATCGGTGTGGTTCTTGCGGACGACACGCTGTTTGCGGACCTCAGCGGTCTGCTCGGCACGGGCGTGAAGGGCTACATCTCCAACCTCGGCGTCGAAGAGCTGCTCTTCGAGGCATTGGGCGGCGTGTTGAACACATCCGCTTTTGAAGCCACTACGGCGACCATATCCGACACCGAGAATATGACGCTGCATGACTATGCATATCTTGCGGTCATGATTAACCCCGGCTACTTCTCGCTGCAACTGACGTTGGCAACCATACAGGCTATCCTCGCCAAAGTGAGCGCGGACAATCCCGACCTCGACCTCGGCGATATCGAGCTGCCCGACCTCGGCGACATAATGATTGAGTCCAACGGCAGCGCGGAAGACGGAGCGTGGCTGTCGCTGAACGCCAAACTGTCCGAGAATTTCAGCGCGTCTATCGACATCCACCATCTGTATCTCGGCACGAAAGCACTCTATGACACGACCATACCCGTGCTTGACGCGGCAGGGCTCCCGACAGACAAGAGCATCTCTGTCAAAGGCACGGAAGGCGCAATAGAGTTCACGACAAAAGTTGTGGACGACAATACTGTCGACATCGCCACCCTGCCGGAAGAGGGTGAAGGGGAATATTACACCTATCTCTACGACGTGGCGAGCGGCGAGCTTAACCCGAACCTCAACGTCTCGGCAAGCGCGGCACTCTCTCTCACGATGACGAGCGAAGGGCTTGTTTCGCCCGATAAAAACGACAGCAGCACCTGGGGAGGGCTTGGCTCCTACGAAGAGGCGAAAGCCAAGTACGACAGTTCTCTCGCGGGCTGGGTCATCGACCTCGTGACGGGAATGCTCGGCGCCACGTCCATCTTCGTCACGCCTTACGACCGCGGCAGCGAAGCGGAGTACGACGCGTACGGCGGCCCCATCTACGTCCTCGGCGACGACGGTGTGACGTACGAAGAAATCGGTAAAGTCGCCGCGGGCGGCAACGGATACTATGCGTTGGACAAAGAGGAAGGCACTTATGCGGACACTCCGACGGCTTGGGAGGACGGAAAGCAGTATTACCGCACGACCATAGTCGAAGCGACGTTTGCAAACAATGCGGTCAACCTCATCATCAGCCTTGAAGCGGACCTCAACATAGGCGCAATCGTCACCAACGGCATCGGCGGCATCCTGTTCAGCGACTTCCGCGTGTCCGTGGAACTCGGCGCGCCGTTTGACAGCACGGTGCTCGAAGTGTACTATCTCGGCTCTTCGAGACTGTCCTCCGCGGCAAGCAACAACATCTACACCCTCGTCGAAGACGTCGAAGCGGGCAACCTCGGCGCGTTCAACGATGCAATCTACATCAATGCAAGCGGCCTCGGACTCGGCTGGATTAAGTTCCAGGGCCTTGCGGGCATCTTCGGCGCGAACATAGGGCAGATTTACGACAACGACGCGCTCACCGCTTATGCGGATACGGCGGCGGACGAGACCGATACCGGTGCGGAAGAGGGCACCGCGTCGGAAGGCGAGGCTCTGCCTTCCGCAAGCGTGTCGCTCGGCATCAACATCGCAGAGAACTATCTCGGCATCGGCATTGACCGCAACCTCATCCAGACGGTGTTCGGGCTGCTCGGCGACAGCCTCGATTTCGAACTGCCCGACGTGCAGTCGCTCAACCTCGGTCTCACCATCGGCACGACGGGGCTCAACAGCGTGACGATAGAGTCGCAGCTCGACCCCGCGGGTACGGGTGCCATTGTCACTTTGTCCGACCTGCAGGTGTCGCTCAGCCCGTTCGTTGACGTGGACAGCCTCATCAACGAAGTCAAGACGGGCTACGGCGGCTTGACCTACTCGCAGACCGCCGGCACAATGACCCTCATCACCAACATCCTCGACGGGTTGAATGCAAGCCTTGGTATCAGTATTGACAAACAAGGGCAGATGATTGTCAACAGTACAGATACAGGTCATATTGACCATGTTGCGGTCGTTACTCAAGCGAACAGTAAAGGCTCATTTAAGTTGACAGGCATGAGCCAGTATGTCTCTGAGGGACCGTCCGGAACAATGGGGTCTGTACCCGATGGCTATATGTTGGTCTTAAATGGTAATGCCACACATACTCAAAGTTATCGTGACAATGAAATGCGACTCAGCCTATATTTTGGTAACAACAGCTTGTGGATGGGAGGTATAAATCTCGGCGGTGGTAGTGCCGGTCTTATCCAAACACTTTTAGGGATATTGAATGGTTGGGAACTCGGTTCGCTGTTTGATTTGCCCGGGCTGCTTGGGGGGCTCGCATACTCTGATGCCGACAATTCAAGCTGGAACACGGAGAATCCTGTTGCAACAACCGCGTCTAACGGGCAGTCGGAAGCATCTTATACGGAAGAAAGTTCAGCGGAAACTGTTGCCGATGTTATACCCGATATTCCGGACCCCGATAATAGAGCGGCATGGACGAATAGCAATAATGCATATTCAGGAAGGGTTGATGACTTCTACAAAGTCGATGTAAGCACTGATGCCGAAGGTAACCCTGTTTACACATCAACTTATTCGTATGCTCTCCAGCTTAACAATTTGGTGGAGAAGGTTACGGTCAATCTGTTCAACAGCAATGGGTATCAGCCCTATCTCAGCAATATGACCGATTTGACGGGGGCGCCTGTATCGGACACCGATGCTTCTCTGATCTCTGTCAAAGTGGAACTCAGCAAACAGGGTTACAACGAGCTGATGATTTACGTTTACACAATGCTACTGAGTCTTATACACGGTGATAGCGATGTGAACGCAAATTGGGCGGATTATTTCCATTATGATGCCGATACAGCTTTGGCAAGACATGGATACCAGCACGATGCAGGTATAGTGGATAATAACGATTATTACTATACCTATACTATATCCAATTTGTTTAGAGAACTGGATTCGATTCAGGGTAATAGTGCCGCGGCAACGAAGGCAAGAGTTGATTTACTTACTCCTTATGTAAAAACTTTGCCTTTTGCATTGCTGAATTGGCTTGTGCACGATATGGCGGGAATAAGTCGTGACGCATTACGAGCAATTGGTTTGTTCGGTGGGACGCTTGATATGACACTCTTCCCGAGTCTCGGTAATATCACAACGCTTGTAGCCACAGCGTTGCCTCCTTTTGCGGATATGGGAGATGACAGTGTGCCGAATCCGTCGATTAATATCTATATCGACCTTGCGCCCGAAAGAAGCATGTATGGCATAGAAAGAGAAATTGTTCCCGGTCCCGGTATACAGGCAATCGAACTTATGGTCAATGCCGAGAAATATGGTGGTGGAAGAAATCTGCGACAGGGAGACGTAACGGGCGAGATATTTACCGATGGCAGCAGCGGAAATTTTGACAATGCATATGTGCTTGCCATCAATCCGCTCAATCTGATTCAGTCCGGAAGTGAGAACAAAGGCCTCGTGTCCTTCCTCGAAGCGGACCACCTCAACAGTATGTCCGCAGACGTTAGCAACGCTTACATCAATGTTTCCGACATAGGCACCAAAGCGGCACAGTTGTACGGTGTAGGCGATGGACCTATTTCGGGCAACCTCAATGCGGACTTCCTGACGAGCAACCTGACCACGAGCGCGAACGTGCAGTTGGTGAGCCCGAACAATCCGCATGACGTGACGGTAATCTGGGATGCGTCGGCGATTGACCTCTCCGCACCGCACAGCTTTGTCGACGAGGACGGGAACAGCTATTGCGACAACTGTGGTCTGAAAGTGGGAGACGGAGCGCTTGGCGCGCACGGCACGCAGAGGCTTGCGGGCTTTGTGTACGGATATGCGCTGAACCTGGTCGTGGCGAAGATACCCGTCTATGTGACGAACGACTTTACGGCAACCGAAGTGTCGCCTGTGGGCAGTGACCTGTCGTTTAGCATCGATATGTCGTCTGCGGGCAATGTGAAACTGCCTGACCTTGTAAAAATCAAGTTTACGTCCGAAGGCGCCACAAGCGGCACGAACGTGAGCTACATTTTCGGCACGCAGAGGTTCGACGATGCGGGCAACGCGCAGTATGCGGTGCTCCGCAACGCCGGCGGCAATTATCAGTTCAAAGTGACTGACGCCAACGGCAACGTGACTTATTCTTATCACCCGCTCGGCACAAGCAGCACCGAAACCACGACATACGAGCTTGCCCTCTATCCCGCGTATGTGGCGTACACGGACGACTCTACGGTGTCGGTGGGTGACACCACATACTATGTGCTGCGCAACAACGGCACAGACATGCACGAGCTTAAAACTCTGCCCGTCGGCACGTTCAGCTGGGATGAATTCTCTTACGGCTGGGACGGCGGAGCTGCGGAAGACGACGCGGCGAAAGTCAAACATACTGTCGGGTTGTCTTATCAATGGGGCTTTGCGGAGACTCAGCGCACAAGCACAACCGTATATGTCGTAAATAACGAAGTTACCGTTGACGGCAATACCTTATATGCAAACAACACCGGCAGCACTACTACGCAGGAAAATGCGTTCAACTTCTCCAATTGGAGCAATTTGAAAGAGAAATTGAGCGGCTATATGGACGCCGGCGAGTCGTGGCAGAAGGCCCTCAACGACTATCTTGACGACACGTTGCTCGGAGTCTTCGCCAACGGTAACGAAATTGAAATCCGAGGTTTCAACACCTCGGCGTTGGACGGCGTCACGGTCGGCAGCGAGGTGAATGTCGCCATCACAATGTATGTCGGCGAGTATTACATCTGGCGTCAGTACAACGGGACCACTCCCGCCAACGGTATGCTGGGTGACCTCGGTATAATGATTGACGGCGAATGGGATACGCTGACGTCGTCAAACTATGCGGACGAGCACAAAAATATAAGCAACGAAATAGCGACGAACGGCTATGCCGTTGCCGCGCAGCCTGTGTATGTCACATTCACGATAGGTGCGGAGGAGGGCTTCACGTTTGATGACGCGGTCCAGGGCGGCAGCACGGGCGGCGGCACGGATGAAGGCGGCGAACAGGGCGGCGAAGTCACGACCGAGAGCGTCGACACCTTCGCGTTCTCCGACGGCTCGTCCACTTCCGTCACGGCGGACGGCGTGCAGACATACGAAATTACTTCGTCCGCGCAGCTCTACGGCATGATGCCCGAAAGCGGCGTCATCGTTGACGGCGACACGGGCAGGACGCGCAAAGCGGCGTTCGATTGGAACGGATTTGCCTATGACACTTCCGCTTCCGTGAACGTCGCGCTGCTCACCGCGACAAGCGGCAGCACGAGGGAGGAAACCGACGTCATCGTCACGCTTGCGGACAACGCGGACGTGAACGCAGGCGTCGAAGCGCTCGAAGCTACGGCAGGGTATGTCACGGGCATTGTTGACGCGAGTATGCGCGCGATGGTTATCGACCCGTTCACATACTCCACATTCGCGGCGTATCTCGAAGCCAAAGGATATGAAAACGGCGACGAAATTACAATGTATACGACCGATAGTCCGAGTGTGCCTGTGCGTGCGACCGTCGTCGCTTGGAGTGACACTTTCGAGAACTCTTCGGCAATGCCTCTTGCGGGCGGAAGGTATGACGACCACTGCATCATCGTCGAAATCGGCGGTGTACAGTATTCCGTCAACGTGCCCGTCATCGTGTTGGAGCGCAACATAGCGGCGTCCGAACTGCTGCTGGACGAGAGCTTCAAACTCGTCAACGAGTACAACCGCCTTAACAGCACAATCAGACGTTATGTGAGCGAAGGTCAGGTCGTGGAAGTCACTTATTCCCGCGACACCTATCTGCCTACGGCGATAACGGTCTACAACCTCTATGCGTTTGCGGATAATAATCCCTTCACGGGTCAAATCCGTATCACGTTCGAGAACGGCGGCGAACAGGTGGATTACGCCTTCGACTATGTGTCGGCACAGAAGGACGGCGGCGACGCGTATACCGATGAATACGTGCCTGTCAGCGGCATCGAAATCGTGCGCACGAACGCGTCTTCTTCCGACGCGCGTATCTACAATTACTCGGTAGCGGGCGGCATACAGACAGGTTCGGTCACGGTGACGTTCAATGCCGTGCGCATCACGCAGAACAATATGGATTCCGCGGTTGCATACGGTGACCTCGGCGGCACTGCCGACGGCACCTATCAGCCGTTCGCTCCTTATGACAATATGTTCAACGGCGATGATAAGCTGACTGCGTTGTCCGCCACGAGTGGACTCAGCGCCTTTGGCGAAAAAGGTGACGTCATCGTCTACATCGACGGCAGATATGTCTTGAAGGCGGAAGCGGACGAGTTGACTTCGCCCTTGGAAGGATATGAGGCTGCGCAGTATAAGAGGCTTGACGGCACATATAACCGCGGCAGCGGCACGTCTTATGTGCTTGCGGCAGGTGATGAGGGTGATTATGTGTTTATCTATGCGGCAGAGTATACATTGTCTGCCGACGAGCTGACCGCAGATGCGTCCGCAGTAAGTTATAACTATAACGGCGGCCGCAGGAACATCACCGTCAACATTCAGCATAACGGGAGTAAAGATGTCATTCTCGGAGCATTGACTATGCCTGTCTGGATTGTCAGCGGCAAGGTCGCAAGCATCGAAGGGATGAAGTTCGAGCTTGTCGGACAGACGGACCTGTCGGGCGGAAGCAATTCGCTCAGCATCGACCCGTTTGATTTGAAAGGCTCCATTACGGATGCCGTAGAGGGCGGATATAAGTACTTCCCGAACATTTTGACGTTGAATACCATCAAAGACGATGCTACGGGAATATCTTATGTCATACGTGATATTGCGGTGACTTGGAGCAACCTCGGTTCCATCCGCGTGGCATACGGCGGGAATGATTACGATGCGCGCTTCACCATAGGCAAAACAGATGCCTTCGGCGCGCAGGGCTTCACGGTCGACAGTTTCGTCCACGTGGAGAGCAGAGCGGCTGTGGACGGGACTCTGACCCCCAATAACGGAACGCTTCCGACTGTCGGATATGCGGACCAGGGCACGGCAACGTCCTATATCGACCCGTATGAGTTCGACCTCTCCGCATTCCGCGCAGAAGTGGAACAGATTACCTCTGTCACCGTCAGTATAAACGACGAGGAAAGCGGCAGCGTTGAGAAGACATTTACCACGGGCCAGGGCGACTACACCCTCGTGTGGAGCTTTGCGGGTATGGCGGTCAACTATCTCGGCGGCAGAGTCGCGCTCATCGCGCAGCTCACCGGTCCCGACGGTTCCACCCAGAATTACGAGATTGACTATCTCGTCACCCGCAAGGTTGTCAGCCGTATTCATGCCACGAAAGGACTTTCCGACAGGGATAAACCCGCCGAGGGAGAAAAGATTAATGCTAACACCTTATGGTTCACTTTCGGGACCGACCCTGATGCCGATGGCTTCGGGACCGTGAACGGCGGAGACAGCGATAAGGCGTATTACAGCAACGGAACTTATGTGATTGACCCGTTCATTCCGTCCACGCAGTCGCTGCCCACGGGATGGAACGTGACGTTCGCTCTGTCCAATCCCGTGCTTGAAGGCGGTGTGGTGACAGGCTGGACGGATGAGGGCACGGAAGAGCAGTCCTACAGCTACATCACCACGATAATGCCTTCGACGGCGGCGGTCACGGCTGATGTCGCCAACAGCGCGGACGGAAAGCCCAATGCGGGCGACGCTACGATGCAGATAGACGGCGGTCAGCGCTTGCGCATCCCCGTCAGCATCAAAGGTAACGGCGCAACGGACAATGTAAGTGTTGACGATGACGCAAGAACCCTGCCAAGCAGAACCGCAGGCGGTTCGAACGTCGTGTGGTACGGGACGATGACCGTCCGTTACAACCTCGACGCTTCGAACAATTACTGTGAGGCGGTTTACAACGTGATATTCACGTCGCCCGACGGCGAAGATATAGTTCTTTCGGGACAGGCGGGCAGGTATGTTGAGTACAACCTCACCGCTTATGTCGGGGCAGTGATAGACGTGTCCGGCAATGTGCTTGACTGGGAAAATGATGTTCCCGCTGCGAGAATAAGCAGCGTGACAATTTCGTCAAAAGTTGATAACAGTGGCGTGACCCAATGGGGAAGCCAATATGACACCGACAAATAAAGTGTGCAAATAAGCAGTCGTCATCGTTGCGGGGCGGACCCCTCCCGTCGTCGCAGCGGTTGAAATCCCCCCACACAACGTCCTCCGATTTCGGAGGACGTTGTGATTATTCCTCCGTCAAAAAATCAAAGATTTCTTGACGGGGACCCCGAATTAAACCCCATAAAACGGACAGCATCCGTTTTATGGGGACCCCCGATTTTATTTCGTTCTCTGACAGGGGAGTGTTGTGCCCCCTCCTTCCTGATGCCCCAATAAATCACCGCAGGCGATTTATTTGGGACCCCGAAAGTGCGCCGCGGCGTTCAAGAGGCGGTTGCACCGCCTGTGAACGCTTGGCTGAGCGGCACGTGCACTCCGAATAAGCAAGTGTGAAACAGACTCTTGGGGACGGAGCAAAACGGTCCGGAACTTCGGACTGTTTTGCTCCGTCCCCAAGAGTCTGCACCCGTATGGTTCTGCGTGAAATCACGGCAGATGATTTATTGGGACAAAATTCTTGCCGTCGGCGCTCGGGGAAAGTATAATAGGATACGAAATTCGTCCCCGCGGGAGGGCGGAGGGGTTTATGGGATTTTCCACTACCGCAGTCAGCGTTTTGCTGCTTGTCGCGATGGCCGTTCCCGGCTATCTGCTCATCAAGACCAAAATGCTGCCGCAGAAAGCCATAACGTATCTTTCGGTGCTGCTGCTTTACGTCAGTCAGCCGTTTCTTTCCATACGCTCCTTTCTGGAAGTCAGCTACACTCCGCAACTCGCCGTCAATCTTGCGATAGTGTTCGGCGTGTCGCTTGCGGGGCAGGCGGTGATATTCGGCGTGATGTGGCTTGTTCTGCGCCGCAGATTCGACGACCCGCAGCAGACGGCGGAGCTCATCCGCGACGGGTTTATCGGCGGCGATTCGTACACTGCCGAACCCGCCTTGAAAGCGGCTGTCGCGCGCAGCGTGTCAGGCAGGGCAAACCGCGCGATGGTGCTGGCGTCCGCATTCGGTAATGTCGGTTTTTTCGGCGTCCCCGTGCTGCAATTCCTTTTCCCGGACGCGCACGACGCGATAGCGTATTCCGCCGTGTTCATAGTCACACTCAATCTTATGAGCTGGACGGTCGGGTCTTATCTGCTCACGGGCGACAAAAAGCACGTCAGCCTGAAACGCGCGCTCATAAATCCGCAGACGGTCACATTGGTCATATCCCTGCCGCTGTTTTTTGCGGGAGTCAGCGCGGGTGACCTCCCCGACACGATAAACACCGTCATAGACTATCTTGCGGACATGACGGCACCGCTTTGTATGATAATCCTGGGGATGCGCTTTGCGCTGGCACCCGTGGTGCAGCTGTTCACGGATTTCCGCGTTTATGTCGCGTCTTTCATCAAGACGCTGGTGTTTCCGCTGCTTGTATACGTCGTGCTGATGCCGTTTCAGATGGAGGAAATGCTGAGGGTATCCCTGGTGCTGCTTTCCGGTATGCCCGCGGCGACCATAAATCTCAATCTTGCGGAATTGTACGGAGCGGACCAGAAAACGGCGGCAAATTCCATCCTGATGTCGACCGTGCTCAGCATCGTGACCATACCGCTGCTTATGCTGTTGTTCTGATTATTGTTGAAATTTGAGCGCAGTATTGATATAATGTAAACGTATCGGAGGTTATTATGGGTTTCATCAAGAAAAACTTGCTCAAAGTCATCGAATGGACGGAGAATGACGGAAGTACGATGGTCTACAAATTCCCCGTCCCCGACCGCTATGAGATTATGAAAGGCTCGCAGCTCGTCGTCAGGGAGTCCCAGGCTGCCATCTTCGTCACGGAAGGGCAGATTGCCGACGTATTCACCGCCGGCACGTGGGAGCTCAAACCCGACAACGTGCCCATCCTTTCCAAGCTTGGCGCGTGGAAATACGGCTGGGATATGCCTAAAAAGTCAGACGTGTATTACGTCAGCCTCAAACAGTTCATCGGGATGAAATGGGGCACCGCAAATCCCATTATGATGCGCGACAAGGATTTCGGAATGATTCGCATCATGGGACACGGCGAGTACAGCTTCCACGTTGCGGACCCGTCGCTGTTTATGCGCGAGTGCTTCGGAACGATACATTCTTACAAGACGGACGATATCGCGGACTATCTGCGCAGCATAGTGCTTGCGGAGCTGACGGATTTGCTCGGCGAGTGCCAGATACCCGCGCTCGACCTTGCCGCCAATTATCTCGAACTCGGCGACACGGCGCGTGACCACGCCACGGCGCGTTTCGGCAAGCTCGGACTTGCGGTGGACCAGATTATCATCCGCAATCTGAAACTTCCCGAAGCGGTCGAGAAGGCTATGGACAAGCGCACCACGCTCGGCGTTTTCGACGGCAAGATGTCGGAATACGCGCAGTACGAATCCGTGCAGGCGATGCGCGATTCCGCGCGCAATCCCGGCGCGGGCGGAATGTTCGCCGCGGCAGGTATGGGGCTGGGGCTCGGTGCGCGTATGGCGAACCAGTTCGGCGAAGGACTGGACGGCGCGGCAAAGAGCGCGGCTTCCGTGAAGTGTGCCAAATGCGGCGCGTCGATGGCTCCGAATGCCAAGTTCTGTCCCGAATGCGGCGCGAAAGCGGTTCCCGCGGGGAGCACCGTCTGCCCCAAATGCGGCAAAGCGGTGTCGGCAAGCGCAAAATTCTGTCCCGAATGCGGCGCATCTCTTGCGGCAAAGTGTCCCAAATGCGGCGCGAGTGTCAAGACGGGCGTGAAATTCTGCCCCGAGTGCGGAGAAAAGATAAAATAAAATGGCTGAAAACAGCGAACTGTCGGTCATAAAGTGTCCGTCCTGCGGCGCGGATATGGTCTTCGACCCGGGTGCAGGCGCGTTGTCCTGTCCCTATTGCGGAGGGACTAAAAGCGTAGAGAAGCGCGTGACGTCCCTGCGTGACTTTATGCTGGAACGCACCGAAGGCGAGGTGGAGGAAGGCTCGACGGAGTACGAGTGTCCCAACTGCGGCGGCAAGGTGACTTTGGAAAACTATGCCACCACGGAGGAGTGTCCGTACTGCGGCGCGACGAATATCATCAAAAAAGAAAGGCTGAAAGGGCTCAAACCCGACAGCATTCTTCCGTTCTGCGTGACGCGCGACGCGGCGTTTGCAAGCGGGAAAAAGTGGCTGAAAAAGAAGATATTCGCCCCCACGAAATTGAAGCGCAACTTCAAAGTGGACAAGTTCAAGGGCATATACGAGCCGTCCTTTATCTTTGCCGCGAACACGCTGTCCGATTACGACGGCAAGCTCGGCGAGGACTATTACGTCACGGTGCGCCGCGGCAAGAATACGGTCACGGAAAGGCGTACGCGCTGGTTCCACGTCGCGGGCAACTTGCAGAGAGGATACAGGGACATCGTCGTCGAGGCGAGTTCCAACCTCGACCAGAAGCAGATGGAAAAACTTCTGCCGTTCGACCTGAATACGGCGGAGCAGTATAAGCGCGAATACCTTGCGGGGTTTGCCGCCGAACGGTACAACGAGTCGCTCGACGACTCGTTCACGGATGCGAAAGGGATTATGGAGGAAGACATCAGGGCAGCCATCCTTTCGCAGTACCATTACGACAGAGTGGCATACCTCAACGTGAACACGCACTACAACGACATCAAGTTCAACTACATACTCCTGCCCGTATGGGTGTGCGGCTACAAGTTCCGCGACAAAATCTGGTCCTTCCTCGTCAACGGAAGGACGGGAAAGGCGACGGGCAAGGTGCCCGTATCCGTGCCCAAGGCTGTTTTCACCGCGGTCTTTGCGGCGGCGGTTATCGGCGTGTTGGTGTGGCTGATATTTTTCAGCGGGTTGTTGTGATGCGGCGCGCTTGAAGCCGCAAGGCGGACTTTATCGGACGAAATAGCCGCAAAAACGCTTTGTTGTGCGTTTTGCGGACATAATAATAAAAACATCGGAGGTAATATATGATAACCAAGGATATGCTCATCATCGACGTGCTCAAACAAGGCGACCCCGACAAACTTGCCGCCGTGCTGCAAGAAAGCGGAATGCATTGCCTGCATTGTATGCTTGCTCACGGTGAGACCATAGAAGAAGCGGCGGCGGTGCACGGAATCGACGTGGACGCGCTTGTCGAAAAGCTCAACGCCGCGCTGTGAGGTGAAAATGCAGAACAAGGACATAGCGGCGATTTCGGCGCGACTGAAAGAACTGCGCACTTTCTCCGACTATTCCACCGCGGAAGTCGCGGAAAAACTCGGTATAGACGAGGAAGAGTACGTTTCTTACGAAACGGGCGCGAACGAAATCCCCATCAATCTCATCTATAAGTTTGCGTCCATTATGGACACCGAACCCTCTTACGTCGTGAACGGCACGATGCCTTCCAAAGAGAAGGTGTACGTCGTCTATGACGGCAAGGGCATTTCGGTCAAGCGCTACGAAGGGTATGCCTTCACGTCTTTGGGCGGGGATTTCCGCAAAAAGACGATGAACCCGATGCTCGTGACCATAGCCCCCACCGACGCGCCCGAACTCGTGGTGCACGGCGGGCAGGAGTTCAACTATGTGCTGGAAGGGGAGCTTCGCGTGATAGTGGACAACAAGGAGTATTTTCTCCGCGCGGGCGACAGCATTTACTTCGACCCCTCTTTCCCCCACGCGCAGCTTGCGATGGGCGGAAAACCCGCGAAATTCCTCACGGTCATCAACGAATAATGCCGCCTTCGGGCGGACGAAACCGCAAAGCCTTTCCGTACGGGCGCCGCATCGCTGCGGGTGTGCCGCGGAAAGGCTTCGTCGCATTTTTCGGGCGTCTGCGCCCGCGCGGCGGCGCGGACGGTGGTGTGTCCGCCGAGCGGGCACCGGTGCGGGTGCGCCGGGCTTCCACGCGGAGGGAAAATGATAATCAACACGGGTGCACGGACGGACACCGTGCAGTATTTTTCCGATTGGCTGCTCAAAAGGTTCGGGGAAGGGTATGTGTACACGCGCAATCCGCTTTTCCCGAACAAAGTCACGCGTTACGAACTCGCGCCCGACAAGGTGGACGCGGTTTTGTTCTGTTCCAAAAATTATGCGCCGATACTGCCGCGGCTCAAAGAGATTACGGATAAATACCGCACCTATTTTTACTATACAATCACCGCATACGGCAAGGACATCGAACCCGGAGTGCCGTCCGTCGACGAGAGTATGGACGCGCTGGAAGAGCTGGAAAAAATCGTGGGCAAAAGGAAAATCGCGTGGCGGTACGACCCCGTGCTGCTCACGGGCAGATATACGACGGAAAGGCACCTCGACACTTTTGCATATATGGCGGAGAGACTTGCGCCGCACATAGACCGCTGCATTTTCAGCTTTGTGGAGATGTACAGAAAGCTGGAAGTCAATATGCCAGAGCTCATTCCGCTGACGGAAGGGGACAAAGACCGCCTTGCCCGCGGTATGGGCGAGATTGCTGCAAAGTGCGGCATCCGTCTGCAAACCTGTGGGACAAACGGCGATTGGTCGCGCTACGGCATACATCCGTCGGGGTGCGCGACATTGGAGATTATAGGCCGCGCGAACGGGTGCGCGTTCAGGGACATCAAGCACAGAGGAATGCGCGAAGGGTGTCATTGCATAGAAAGCCGCGACATCGGCGCGTACGACACCTGCCTCAACGGGTGCAAGTACTGCTATGCCAACAAGAGCCCGCAGAAAGCAAAGGATAACTACAAATTGCACGACCCCGACTCGCCCCTGCTTCTGGGACATTTGCGGGAAGGGGACATACTGACGGACGGCAACGGGAAGAGTTTTCTGCGCACGGACGCCGCGCAGCTTTCCCTGTTTGACGGGGAGGGAGGTGTCTGACCCCGACGGCGATTCGGTTTCGGCACCGCCGTCGCCGCTTACATCACGCGGCAGAGCGCGCAGGCAATCACCATTCCGCAGAAAGAACCGAAGAGCGACACGGGAATTGCATAACGCAGGCGTTTAACCTTGCATTTTGAGAAATAAACCGCCGAAACGTAGAAAATCGTTTCCGACGCACCTGCAATCGCGGCGGCACATCGCGCGATGTACGAGTCCACGCCGTATTCCGTGATTATGCTTTCGAGCAGCGCAATCGTGCCGTTGCCCGAAAGGGGAACGAGCAGGACGAGTTCGGTGATTTCGGGCGGTATCCCCAGAAAACGCAGAGGGTAGGACAGCCAGCCCGACACTATCGCCGAAAGTCCGCTTGCGCGGAAAAGTTCGATGCAGATAAAAATGACGGCGACGTAAGGGAATATGCTTTTGACCAGCGAAAGGCTCTCTTTCGCACCGTCCAGAAAACAGTCGTAGACGTTTACTTTTTTGATTATCGCATAGACGAGATTGCCGATGAGAATGACGGGGAGGAGATAGGCTGTCATTCCGCGCCGTCCTTTTTGCGTCTGCCCCGAACGGCGGATTTCGCGGACGCAAAGAGTTTTGCGAGTATCATTCCTATCGCGGTGGCGCAGGCGGTGGAAATCAGCGTGGGGAGAAATATCGACGCCGCGTCGGAGCTGCCTGCCGCGGCGCGCAGCGCGATGACCGTCGCGGGGATAATCTGTATGGACGTGGCGTTGATGACGAGCAGCATCAGCATATTGTCCGTCGCCTTTCCCTCTTCGCGGCACATACTTGCCATTGCGTTTATCGCGGCGGGGGTGGTCGCCCCGCCCATCCCCAGCATATTGGACGCCAGATTGACCGAGATGTAGTCGTAGCTTTTTTCGCTCTCGCCCCTGAACAGCCGTTTTATTATCGGGCGCAGGGCGCGGGAGAGTTTTCTGTCCAGCCCCGTGGATTCCATCATTTTGAGCACGGACATCCACACGGCATAGATTGCCGTGAGTTTGAGAATCAGCACTATGGCGTTCGTCACTCCCGATATCATTGTCGGGAGAGCGTCCGTGGGCATTGTGAACGTCATAAGCACCAGCGAGATGAGGGTGAGCGCGGTGAACGCAATGTTCATACAATATTCTATTCGCCGACTTTCCGTATATGCGCGCGTACGCGCGGAGCGGAGATGTCTTCATCACCGTATGAAACGGTCGGGAGCGCCGCCGTGTGTCCGCTTTGAGTTTACAAACGCGCGGGGAAGTTGTATAATGGTTCAAATATAAAGAATAAGCGGATGTTCTTTATCCGGAGGTCTTATGGGCAAGAAGTATTACATCACGACCGCAATCACTTATACGTCGGGCAAGCCTCACATCGGCAATACGTACGAAATAGTGCTGTCCGATTTTCTTGCGCGCTTCCGCAGGGCGCAGGGATACGACGTGCGCTTCCAGACGGGCACCGACGAACACGGCGAAAAGGTGGAGCTGAAAGCCGCGGCGGCGGGTGTCACTCCCAAACAGTTCGTGGACGGCGTCGCGGGAGAGATAAAGCGCATATGGGATTTGATGAACACCACCTACGACAAGTTCATCCGCACCACCGACCCGTCTCACGAGGAGCAGGTGCAGAAGATATTCGAGAAGCTGCTCGCGCAGGGCGACATATACAAAGGCTCTTACAAGGGGCTGTACTGCACGCCGTGCGAGTCGTTCTGGACGGAAAGCCAGCTGGTGGACGGCAAGTGTCCCGACTGCGGCAGGGAAGTCACGGTGGCGGAAGAGGAAGCGTATTTCTTCCGTATGAGCAAATACGCCGACCGTCTTATCGAGCACTACAACGCTCATCCCGATTTCATTCTGCCCGTGTCCCGACGCAACGAGATGGTCAATAACTTCCTCAAACCCGGCTTGCAGGACCTCTGCGTGTCGCGTTCCTCTTTCAGCTGGGGAATTCCCGTCAAGTCCGACCCGAAGCACGTCGTTTACGTCTGGCTGGACGCGCTGACGAACTATATCACCGGTCTCGGGTATAATTGCGGAGGAAAAAGCGCGGCGGATTACGGGAAATACTGGCCCGCCGACGTGCACGTCATCGGCAAGGACATAGTGCGTTTCCACACCATCTACTGGCCCATTTTCCTGATGGCGCTGGGCGAACCGCTCCCCGAACACGTTTACGGTCATCCGTGGCTGTTGCAGGACGGCGGCAAAATGTCCAAGTCCAAGGGGAACGTGATGTACGCGGACGACCTGGCGGAGTTTTTCGGCGTGGACGCCCTGCGGTATTATCTGCTGTCCTCGCTGCCTTACGACAATGACGGACTGATAAGCTGGGAGCTCGTCACCGACACCGTCAACAGCGACCTCGCCAACGTCTACGGCAACCTCGTCAACAGGACAATCGCGATGTCCAACAAGTATTTCGGCGGCAGGGTGGAAAACAGGCACGCCGACGAGCCCGTGGACGAGGAGCTGAAAGCCGTTGTCACGGGAGCGTACGGAAAGGTGGCGAAGAGAGTGGACGAATTCCGCGTGGCGGATGCGGTCGCCGAGATAATGACGGTCTTCCGCCGCGCGAACAAATACATCGACGAAACCGCGCCCTGGGTGCTCGCCCGCGACGAAGCAAAGCGCGACAGGCTTGCCACCGTGCTCTACAACCTCACGGAGAGCATAGTCATAGGTTCGAGTATGCTGGCGTGCTGTATGCCCGAGGCGGCGGCGAGCGCGGTCAGACAGTGCGGAGCGGAGCTCCGTCCGTTTGACAGACTCGGCGAATTCGGATTGCTGCCCGACGGCGTGAAGGTGGCGGAAAAACCGGAAATACTTTTTGCGAGGCTGGACGTGAAAGAAATCCTCGAAAAGGCGGAAAAAATGTACGAAGAAAGAAAGACTGCCGCTTCCGCAGAGAAAAAGGCGGATGAAGCGCAGCAGCCCAAGGAGCAGAAAGCCGCGCCTGCGGAGACCCCCGAAGGCACGGTGAACTTAATCGACATCGGACAGTTCAAGACCGTATCCCTGCGCGTCGGGCACATCCTGACTGCGGAAAAGGTGGAAAAGGCGGACAAACTGCTCAAATTCTGCGTCGACCTCGGCACGGAAAAGCGCACCATCGTCAGCGGCATAGCAAAATATTACACCCCCGAAGAGACGGTGGGCAAACAGGTCGTCGTCGTGGCGAATCTCCGTCCCGCCAAACTGCGCGGAATAGAGAGCCAGGGTATGCTGCTTTGCGCGGTGAGCGCTGACGGCGACGTCGTGCTGGTTTCGCCCGAAAAACCCGTCCCCGCGGGCAGCGAGGTCTGCTGATGCTGATAGACAGCCATTGCCACCTGACGGACGAGCGGCTTGCGCCTTTTGCGGAGGAAATCGTTTCCTCTATGGCGGAGGACGAACTCGAAGGGATGATAACCGTCGGCTACGACAGGGAGTCGTCGCTGGGCGGGCTTGCGGTGGCAAGGGCGCACGACGGCGTCTACTGCACATTGGGCGTGCACCCGCACGACGCGGACAAGGCGGACGAAGAAACTTACCGCGAATTCCGTTCCCTTGCCGCCGACGGAAAGGTGGTCGGCATAGGCGAAATAGGGCTGGATTATTATTACGACCTCAGCCCGCGCGACGTGCAGAAGCGCGTGTTCCGCGAACAGATACTGCTTGCGGACGAATGCGCTCTTCCCGTATGTCTGCACGTCAGGGACGCGTACGGCGACTGTTTCGACTTGCTGACGGAATGCAAGGAGCATCTTTCCCACGGCGTGCTGCTGCACTGTTATTCGGGCTCGGCGGAGATGGTGAAGGAGTTTGCGCGCTTTGACGCCTACTTCGCTTTCGGCGGCGCAATCACGTTTGCGAACGCGCGCAGAAATCTGGAAGCGCTCGCCGCCGTGCCGCGGGACAGACTGCTGCTCGAAACGGACTGTCCTTATATGACGCCCGTGCCGTACAGGGGAAAGACCAACTTTCCGAAGTTTGTCGCGCTTGTCCGCGACAAGGCGGCGGAAGTGCTCGGCATATCCCGCGAGGAAACGGAGCGGATTGCAACGGAAAACACGAAAAGACTGTTTAACAAGATAAAATGAGTGTCTGAAACGTCGTTTCGGACATCGGAGTGCTATGCAAAACTGCGTATACGAATTCGGTGACAGCATATACATTAACCTTACCAACGAGTGTTCCAACTCCTGCGACTTCTGCATCCGCAATTTCAAGGAAGGCGTGGGCGGCAGCGGACTGTGGCTGGAACACGAGCCGTCCGCGGCGGAAGTCATTGCGGAACTCGGCAAGCGCGACCTCTCCCGTTACCGCGGGGCGGTGTTCTGCGGCTTCGGCGAGCCGACCTGCGCTTTCGACAGACTGCTCGAAGTCGCGGCGTGGCTGAAAGGCAGGGGAGTGTCCACCCGCGTCAACACCAACGGTCAGGCGAACTTAATCAACGGCATCACCGACGCGGCGGAAAGGCTTGCGCCCGTTATGGACAGCGTGTCCGTATCGCTCAACGCGAGCACCGCGGAAAAGTATCAGGCTTCCTGTCACAGCGCGTTCGGTGAGGCGGGGTATTACGCAATGCTCGACTTCGTGCGCGACTGCGTGAGGGTGGGCATTGACACCGTCGTGAGCGTAGTGGACCTCATAGGGGAGGAAGAGGTGGAAGCGTGCCGCAAAGTGGCGCTTTCCCTCGGCGCGCGTTACCGCGTGCGTCCCGCGATTGAGGCGGACGAGGAATACTGAAAGCAAAAAAGAAAAGGAGTGCGTCACTCCTTTTCGTTATAGGCAGGCCGCTTGCCTTTTGGCGTTTGCGTGCCGTGACCTTCGATGAAAGCAGAAGAACAATCGGAATTTCGGTTGTATGACGGAATATCGAATGACTCCTGCTTTTATCGTGCGGATGAAATCCGCTCATCTTTTGTACTTCGACTGCGTTTTGTCTTCGGTACGCTCTTAATTTGCGAAGAAAACGGCGGGTTATACGTCCCGCCCAAAGGAAAAATATGGAAAACGCCACAATTGCCGAATTGCTCAGGTCCTGCGGCTTCCGCTTCAACAAAGCGCTGGGGCAGAATTTCATCTTCGACCGCAATCTGCTCGACGCGATAGTCGCCGACAGCGGTGTGACGGAAAAGGATACAGTCGTGGAAATCGGAACGGGCGCGGGCACTCTGACCGCGCGGCTTGCGGCACGGGCGAAAAAGGTGTTTTCCTTCGAAGTGGACGGCAATCTGAAAAGCGTGCTCGACGTCACGCTGCAAGGCACGGACAATGCGGAAGTGATTTTCCGCGACGTGCTGAAAATGTCCGACGACGACGTCCGCGGCATTATAGGCGACGGCGCGTTCAAAGTCGTCGCCAACCTGCCTTATTACGTCACCACGCCGCTCATTATGCGTTTTACGGAGAGCACTCTTCCCGTGGAGTCGCTGACCGTGATGGTGCAGAAAGAAGTCGCGGACAGGCTGCGCGCAAAATGCGGCACGGCGGATTATGCCGCGGTCACCGTCGCCGTGAATATGTTCGGGGACGTCGAACTCACGCGGGTGGTGGACAGGCATATGTTCCGCCCCGCACCCAACGTGGACAGCGCGGTGGTGCGCATTGACCGCGTCTCTGACAGGATGAAAGGGGAGGATGTGCAGGCGGTCAAAAAGACGGTGCGCGCCGCGTTCGCTATGCGCCGCAAGACGCTTGCCAACAATCTTTCTTCCGCTTTCGGCATTCCGAAAAATCAAGCGGCGAAGGCAATTCTTGCCTGCGGTTTCCCCGCCGACATCCGCGGCGAACGTCTGGCTCTCAAAGACTTTGTCGCGCTCACCCACGCCCTTTCGGAGGGCGCGAAGGAGTGAATTCAGCCGCAAATTCACAGCGAAAACCCCGAAGGCGTTCTTCGGGGTTTTGTTTTGCCGTGCGGGGGGGGCGGGCGGCTTATCTGATGCACTTTCCGTCCGTCGCGGACTGATAAATCACCCAGAAGCCGTCGCCGTCGGGGCGGCGGTTGTCGAGAGGCAGCCACACGCTCACGTCCGCTATGTCACGGGGCGGCGGAACGCTGCGCACTCCCGGTATGCCGTAACAGACGAATATCGGCAGAGAGAGGTCGAAGAGCACTCCGAGCACGTAATAGTCTTCCGCGTCGGTATCCACGCGCACCCATTTGGAATTCGGCACAAGCGCGTTCAGCCTCTCTTCGGCGGGATAGCGCACAAACATTTCGTCAATCTGCGGCTTCACCGCCTGATAAAAATTCGTGCCGTCGTATGCGACGCCTTCGCGTAGTACGGACTGCGAATATGCTCCGTTTTCGCCGCGCGGCGAAAACGGAGCTTCCGAAGGGCCTCCCATCGCTTGCGCAACGCTCTCGTCCGCAGGTGCGCCGCGGAAAGTGCGCCCGCCTTGCGCGCTTTCCCCGCGTACGTTTCCGTCCGCCCCGGAAGACGGCTGTCCGTGTGCGGTTTCTTCGGCTTCCGCGGCGACGCGTCTTTCCGCGTCCGCTTTTGCCGCCTGTTCCGCGGCTTCGCGCAGGCGCGCTTCGGACCCCCGCTTTTCCTTTGCCGCCCGCGCGCGTTCGCGGCGGTAAAGGTCTATCCTGCTTTCGAGCTGCCGTCTGTCGGCGCGTCCGCCCGAGCTTCCGACCAGCGTTTTGCCGCCCGTATACAACAGACAATACACGTCGGACTTTGCACTTATCGGCACTTCAAATGTCGTTTTTGCATTTTCAACGTGGATTTCAGTCACATCGTCCGCAATTATAAACAGCCGCGCGTCCGCGCCCGCCGCGTCGCAGCGGCACTCGCACTTCACTTTGTTCAGTCCGTCGAAACTGCCTGACAGTTTGACAAGTCCCGTGCTTCCCCCGCCGCTCAGGACAACGATAATTTTCCGGAATGCCATTTGTCACCTCGCATACTATCGTATGCCGCGGAAGCGTGGCATATTACATTGCGGAGGCATTGCGCTTCAACGAATTAAATCGTTAAAGAAAAGTGCGCGGAAACGCTTTACAACTTTAAAGCGTGAATGTATAATTGCGGTATACTTGACGCGGCGATGCCGCAAGGAGCTGTTATGACTTTGAAACTGTTCGAGGTGCTGTCACGCATAGAGTCCGAGGAGGATTTCAAGGCGTTTTTCGAGGATTTGTGCACTTATGCGGAAATCGAAAAGATGGAGCAGCGCGTGGAATGCGCGCAGCTGCTTCTCGGCGGCGACACTTACAACCGCATAATCGAAAAGACGGACATTTCCTCCGCCACGCTGTCACGCGTGTCGAGGTGCTTGCAGTACGGCAGCGGCGGATACAGCCGCGTGCTCAAAAAAATAGCGGAAGAAAACGCGCGGGAGAACGGCAATGCTGATTGACACACGCACTCTTCCCAAGGACGAAAGGACTTATCTCGAACTCGGCGCGCTCTACGAGCGTAACGGTTATGCGCTGTACAAGATGAAAAAGTTCGAGGAATATTCCCTTTACGTCGACAACAGGAACTTTCTCGGCAGCGAGTCCGTGCTCACGTTCCAGGGCTTCGGCGGAAAACTTATGGCGCTCAAACCCGACGTCACGCTCAGCATAGTGAAAAACGCGCGCGTGCCCGAGGACAGACCTCTGCGGCTGTATTACCGCGAGAGCGTCTACCGCACGGAGCGCGGCGGGACGGACTTCAAGGAGATAAACCAGATGGGGCTGGAATGCATAGGCGCGCTGGACGGCGAGGACGTGCGCGGCATATGCGCGCTTGCGGCGGAGTCACTCTCCGTCATAGACCCCGACTTCATATTTTCCGTGTCGCATATGGGTTACATTTCCGCGCTGCTGGACGAATGCGGCGTCCGTGATGCGGCGGCGAAAAAGAGGGTGACGGACTGCATACGTTCGCGCAACGCGCACGACCTCGCGTCGGCGGCGGGCGAGGGCGCGGATACGGAAAAAATCGCACGCATACTGCGCACGGGGACGGAATTTTCGTCCGCGCTGGAAATCCTGTGCGCGGCGTCGGCGGGAGAGGGCACCCGCGCCGCCGCGGACGAACTTGCGGCGCTCTACGAAAGTTTTGCGGACGCGCCCTACCGCGACCGCATCCGCCTCGACCTCAGCATAGTCAACGACGTGGATTATTACACGGGCATAATCTTTCAGGGATACGTCGCGCGCGTGCCGAAGATGATACTCTCCGGCGGGAGATACGACGGGTTGCTCTCGCGCATAGGCAGGACGCATAACGCAATGGGCTTTGCGCTCAATCTCGGAGAGCTCAACGTCTATTATCCGCGCGGAAAGGAGGAGGCATAATGGTCAGCATAGCGCTTCCGAAAGGCAGACTCGGCAACAAGGCGTATGGCATACTGCAAAAGTGCGGTTACACGGTCGGTGAGCTTGCGGACGACAGCCGCAAACTCGTCTTCGAAAACGAGGAAAGCGGCGTGAGATATTTTCTCGTCAAGCCATCGGACGTGGCGATATACGTCGAATACGGCGCGGCGGACATAGGCGTCGTCGGCAAGGACGTGCTGTTGGAAAGCGGCGCGGACGTCTACGAGCTGCTCGACCTCGGCATCGGCAAGTGCCGTATGTGCGTCGCGGCGAGAGAGGATTATGTGGAAGATACGGGCAGGGCGACGGTGGTCGCCACCAAATTCCCGCGCGTCGCGCGCGCCTATTTTATGGACACCAACCGTGAAATCGAGGTCATCAAACTTTACGGGTCGATTGAACTCGCGCCCTTGCTCGGGATGTCGGACGTCATAGTCGACCTCGTCGAAACGGGCACGACGTTGAAGGAAAACAAGCTGAAAGTCACGGAGGAGATTTTCCCCGTCAGCGCGCGCCTGATTGCCAACAAAGCGGCATACAAGTTCAAGGAAAAGGAAATAGGCGAGATTGTGAACAGGATAAAAGAGGTGACGAAATGATGAAAATACTCGACGCCGCGCGTCTTGCGGACGCGGAAGTTCTGAACCGCAGGATAGAGGATTATACGGAATACGAACCCGTCGTGCGCGGCATAATATCGCGCGTGAGGGAGGAAGGCGACGCCGCACTCAGAGATTTCGCGGAGAAATTCGACGGCGGCGCCCCCGCGTCGCTCGAACTTTCCGCAGAGGAAAGAAGAGCCGCGCTCGCGCGCGTTTCGGACGAATACAAGGCAATGCTCGAAAGGGCGGCGGCAAACATCAGGGAATTTCACGAAAAACAGGTGCGGCAAGGTTTTTCCTACACCCGCCCCGACGGCACCGTGCTGGGGCAGAAATTCACCCCCGTCCAAAGAGCGGGCATATACGTTCCCGGCGGCACGGCGAGCTATCCCAGCACCGTGCTGATGAACGCAATCCCCGCAAAAGTGGCGGGCGTAGGAGAGATAATTATGGCGACGCCGCCCGCGCGCGGAGGAAAAGTGCGCGACGAGATAGTGGCGGCGGCGGAAATCGCCGGCGTGGACAGGATATTCCTCATAGGCGGCGCGGGAGCGATAGCCGCGCTGGCTTTCGGCACGGAAAGCGTGCCGCGCGTGGACAAAATCACGGGGCCCGGCAACATTTACGTCGCCCTCGCCAAAAAAGAGGTGTTCGGCACCGTGGGGATAGATATGGTGGCGGGACCGAGCGAAATACTCGTCATAGCCGACGACAGCGCGGATGCGCCGACGGTCGCGGCGGACCTGCTTTCTCAGGCGGAGCACGACAGGCTGGCAAGCGCCGTCCTCGTCACAACCGACCGCACTCTCGCCGAAAACGTGGCGGCAGAAACGGAAAGACAGCTTGCGTTGCTGCCGCGCGAGGAAATCGCGCGCGCGTCCGTGGAAAACTGCGGAAAAATCATTGTCGCCGACAGCATAGACGAGGCGGTGCGCATCTCCAACGCGATTGCGCCCGAACATCTCGAACTGTGTGTGAAAGACCCGTTCGCTCTGCTTGACAAAATCACGGCGGCGGGGTCGATATTCCTCGGACACAACACTCCCGAAGCGGCGGGGGACTACTTCGCGGGGCCCAACCACACCCTGCCGACGGGCGGAAGCGCGAGGTTTTCGTCGCCGCTGTCCGTGGACGATTTCGTCAAGAAATCGTCGTTCATATGCTACTCGAAAGACGCGTTCGAAAACGCAATAGACGATATAGTTATGTTCGCGGAAAGCGAAGGGCTTTCGGCGCACGCGCGCTCTGCGGAGGCAAGACGCAAATGAGCAGATTTCTGGATGCACGCTATGCGGGGCTTGCCCCCTATGTCCCCGGCGAACAGCCGCAGGACAGGCGCTATGTAAAACTCAACACCAACGAGTCACCCTTTCCGCCTTCGCCCGCCGTGCTTGCGGCGCTGAACCGCGAAGAAACGGAAAAGCTCAACCTTTACTCGGACCCGACGGCCTCCGTGCTCGTGCGCGCCATAGCCGCGCGTTTTGACAAAAAGCTCCGCGCGGAAGGGAAGAAAGGACTGACCGAGAGGAACGTCTTCGTCGGGAACGGCTCGGACGAAGTCCTGGCGTTTGCATTCGGCGCGTTTTGCGGCAAGGAGCGGGGAGTCGCCTTTCCGGAGATAGGCTACGGATTCTATCCCGTGTTTGCGGAATTCTTTTCCCTGCCATTCGTGACCGTGCCGATGAACGCAGACCTGAGCGTGAACGCGGAGGGGTTCGAAGGATTGAAAGAAACCGTCGTCATCGCCAATCCGAATGCGCAAACGGGCATTTATCTTCCGATTTCGGAGATAAAAACCCTTCTTTCCGAAAATAAAGACAGATTGGTGATAGTGGACGAAGCGTATTGCGACTTCGGCGCGGAGAGCGCGGTCGGACTAATCGGAGAGTTCGACAATCTGCTCGTTGTGCAGACTATGTCGAAGTCGCGGCAGCTTGCGGGCGGCAGGGTCGGGTTCGCGCTCGGGGCGGCAGAGCTCATCGACGACCTCAACAAAATGAAGTTCAGTTTCAACCCCTACAACCTCAACAGGCTGAGCATTCTGGCGGGTGCCGCGGCGGTCGCGGACGAGGAGTATTTCGAGCGCACGACTTCCGCCGTCGCGGCGGAGCGGGAAAGACTTTCCGCCGCGCTTGCGGGGATGGGCTTTGCGCTCACTCCGTCGCTTGCGAATTTCGTGCTGGCAAAGCACGGCGGCATAAGCGGAGAGGAGCTTTACACCCGCCTCAAAGCGCGGGGAGTGCTGGTGAGGTATCTGGGCGGAGCCCTTGCGGATTATGTCCGCATCACGGTGGGCTCGCGGGAGCAGAACGATTTTCTGACGGACGCCGTACGGGCGGTGTTAAAGGAGAAGGATTTATGAGAAAATCGCAAATTTCGAGAAAAACAACGGAAACGGACATCACGCTTTCCCTCTCTCTCGACGGCAGCGGAAACTACGACGTCAAGTCGGGCAGCGGGTTTTTCGACCATATGCTCGAACAGCTGACCAAACACGGTTCGTTTGACATCGTGCTGCGCTGCAAGGGCGACGTCGGCGTCGATTTCCACCATTCGGCGGAGGACATCGGCATTTGTCTCGGAGAAGCGTTCGGCAAGGCGCTGGGCGACAAGCGCGGCATACGGCGTTACGGAAGCTGTATTCTGCCTATGGACGAGGCGCTGGTGCTTTGCGCGCTGGATTTCAGCGGCAGGACATATCTCAATTTCGACGTGACTTTCCCGCCCGAATACAAAGTGGGCGACCTCGACACGGAACTCATCAAGGAATTCTTTGCCGCGTTTGCGCGCTCCGCGTGCGCCACCGTGCATTTCAAAATGTTGTACGGCGACAACGTGCACCACATCGCGGAGGCGGCGTTCAAAGCCTTCGGCAGAGCATTGCGCGAGGCGTGTTCCGTCGACGCCGCAAATGCGGACAGGCTTCCGAGCACAAAGGGGACGTTATGATAGCCGTAGTCGATTACGGAGTGGGAAACCTCTTTTCGCTGGTGTGTTCGCTGCGCTTTATAGGGGCGGACGCGGAAGTGACCGCCGACGCGGACAGACTGCGCTCGGCTGACGGGATAATTCTGCCGGGAGTGGGCGCGTTTGCCGACGCGCGCGAAAAACTCCGCGCTTCGGGCACGGAGCCGGTGCTTCGCGAAGAGGTGGCGAAGGGCAAGCCCTTCCTCGGCATCTGCCTCGGAATGCAGATGCTCTTCGACCGCAGTTACGAGTACGGCGAACACGAAGGGCTTGGGTTTATTCCCGGCGAAGTCGTGCCGTTTTCGCTTCCGCGCGGTATGAAAGTGCCGCATATGGGGTGGAACAGTTTGCAGATACTGCGCGAATGTCCGCTGTTGAAATATGTGTCCAACGGCGAATATGTCTATTACGTCCATTCTTATTACGCGACGGGCTGCGGGGAGTACACGGCGGCGGTGAGCGAATACGGCGTGCCCGTGACGGGCGTCGCTGCCCGCGGCAACGTGTACGGCACGCAGTTCCATCCCGAAAAGAGCGGGGACACGGGGCTGAACATTCTGCGCGCGTTCAACGAGATGACGAGAGGTGTGCTATGAAGATATTTCCCGCGATAGACCTTCGCGGCGGCAGGGTCGTAAGGCTGACGGAAGGGGATTACGACAGAATGACCGTGTACGGCGACGACCCCGTTGCGACGGCGAAGAGTTTCGCCGCGGCGGGGGCGGAGTGTCTGCACGTCGTGGACCTCGACGGCGCGCTCGCGGGGGACGCGGTCAACTTCGGCGTGATAAAGGACATAGTGAAAAACAGCGGACTTTTTGTCGAAGTCGGCGGCGGTATCCGTGACGAGGAGAAGATAGCCGGATATCTCGACATCGGCGCAAAACGCGTGATTATCGGCACTATTGCGGTGGAAAAACCCGATTTTGTGCTGAAAATGATAAAAAAGTACGGCGACGCGATTGCGGTCGGAGTGGACGCGCGCGACGGCAGGGTCGCAGTCCACGGATGGAAGACGCTGACGGATACGGACGCGTTCGAGTTCTGCGAATATCTGCGCGACGCGGGGACGGACTGCGTGATTTATACGGACATTTCCCGCGACGGGACGCTCGCGGGAGCGAACATTTCCGCCTATGAAAAACTCTCCGCGCTGGACGGATTGAAAATCGTGGCGTCGGGCGGCGTGACGCGGGCGGAAGAAATCGCAAAGCTCGCTTCGCTCGGAATTTACGGCGCGATAGTCGGCAAAGCGTTGTATACGGGCGCGCTGCCGCTCGGAGCCGCTCTCGCCGCGGCAAAGGAGGGCGTATGCTCGCAAAACGCATAATACCCTGTCTTGACGTGAAAGACGGAAGGGTGGTGAAGGGCACCAACTTCGCGGGATTGCAGGACGTGTCCGACCCCGTGGCGCTTGCGCGCTTTTACAACTCGGCGGGCGCGGACGAACTGGTCTTTTACGACATCACCGCGTCGCACGAGGGCAGGAAACTCTTTGCCGAAACGCTCACGGCAGTGGCGTCGCAGGTGTTCATACCTTTGACGGTCGGCGGCGGAATAAACGACATTTCCGATTTCGACCGCGTCCTGAAATGCGGCGCGGACAAAGTCAGCGTGAATTCGGGCGCTATAGCCGACCCGTCCGTCGTCGGGAGAGCCGCAAAAAAATACGGCGACCAGTGCGTGGTGCTGTCCATAGACGCAAAGCGCGCGGGCGGAAGATACGAAGTGTACGCAAAGGGCGGCAGAGTGCCCACGGGCATAGACGCCGTGGAGTGGGCTTACCGCGGGCAGGAAGAGGGCGCGGGCGAAATCGTGCTCAACAGCATAGACACCGACGGCGTGAAAGGGGGGTTCGACCTCGAAATGCTGTCCGCCGTTTGTGCGAAAGTCCGCATCCCCGTCATAGCTTCGGGAGGAGCGGGAAAGGCGGAGGATTTCGTCGAACTTTTCCGCAAAGTGCCCGGCGCGGACGCGGGACTTGCCGCCAGCATATTCCATTTCGGAGAGGTGGACATACGGGCTTTGAAGCGTATGCTTGCCGCCGAAGGCATTCCCGTGAGGCTGTGAAACGCGCCGCGGTTTATGCGGAATAAATGGCGAAAAACGAAGTTTAGCAATACAAAAACGGAGATAAAGTATGATTAGTGTCGACAATCTCAAATTCGGTCCCGACGGGCTCATCCCCGCCGTCGTGGTGGACCACTACACAAAAGAAGTCCTCACCCTCGCTTATATGAACCGCGAGAGCCTCGACGTCACGATGAAAAAGGGGCTGACCTGTTTTTACAGTCGGTCCAGACAGAAACTCTGGCTCAAAGGCGAAAGCAGCGGCAATTTCCAGCACGTCGTGGATATCACGGCGGACTGCGACTGCGACGCGCTTGTGGTGGAAGTGGTCAAGGACGGCCCCGCCTGTCACACGGGTGAGGAAAGCTGTTTTCACAATCCGCTCTGGCAGTCCGACACCCTCAAACAATTTTCGTACGAGGGACTGTACGAACTCATCAAGGGCAGAAAGACTTCGCCGAAAGAAGGGTCCTACACAACCTATCTGTTTGAAAAGGGCATAGACAAAATTCTCAAAAAAGTGGGCGAAGAGAGCACCGAAGTCATCGTTGCGGGCAAAGGCGGCAGCCGCGAGGAGACCGTCTTCGAAATCGCCGACCTCATCTATCATCTCACCGTCCTTATGGTGGAAATGGGCATTTCCGTCCGCGACGTCACCGCGGAACTCGAAAAACGGCACGTTGTGGACAAGAAGGTTAAGCAGGAAACCCTCCGCTGAACGGCGCTATTTTGCGAATAACTGCGTCAGGCACTCTGCCGCGACTGCTCACGTACGGAAAGTACGCCACGCATCCGCGGACAGAGTGCCTTTCTTGTTCTTCATCAAAATATCGCCGTTCAGAGGGGGTTAGTTTTTATTTCTTTGACAGGGGAGTGTTGAACCCCCTTCCTGCGGGTTTCCCCCGCAACCGTACCCCCTGAAAGGGCACCCACGGTTGCGGGAGGACACCTTCGGCACTCGGGCACAAGTGCTTCCGATGCGCCGCCTCTCAGGCGGCGCAATGTTATGCCACTTGCAATGCGCCCGCTTCGCGAACAGATGGCGCATTGCCGGCGTACGCCCGTTTCGCCCTCGGCACTCACCCGGTCGCCGCCTGTTGCGGCTCCCACTCCGAATAAGTTTCCGTCGGGTATAGGGTGATTTCTTTTCGTCACGCTCACGGGATTGCGGGGTTTCTCGCGCATAACCTATCCCTCCGAACGGCGATGATAAAATACACCGAATGACACACGGGGAGGGGTGTCACGCGCCGCTCAGCCAAGCGTTCACAGGCGGTGCAACCGCCTCTTGAACGCCGCGGCGCGCTCTGCGACCTCGCGAGCTTGATGAGTAATTAAACAGACACGGGCGTAGTGCGAGGCGAGTCGCCTTCCTCGCCACTTCGGGGTCCCCATCGAAAGCATTTTCGATGGGGTAAAACGGGCGACGTTCAGTTAGTTCCGTCATCCGCTCGGTTATGTGGGTGCGAGAAATAAACTCTCAAAAGGAATGTAACGTAAGTCCCGCATTTTGGGAGATGTAAAAGGGGTCCCCGCAAGGAAATCTTTGATTTTTTTGTGGGGTAAAAGGAACAACCAAGCGTAAGACAAGCGGCAAAGTTCACTTTGCCGCGCAGGGCGAGTTTGAGTTGTTCCGTCACGGGGGAGGAATACCCGAAGGGAAGGAGGGGGTTCAATATTCCCTTGTCTGATTAACCCCATACCCTTTTCTCAACACGTCTTCGGGAGTGCGGGAACGGGGTTTCAAGTTCGCTTTGCCGTCTTATATTATTACTATATATAGTGCAGAGATGAAAATTAAATACAATATTGTAAAATTCGCGGAAATTCGTGCAAATTTTGCTTGACAAAGATTTTTCGGAATAATATCATAGTCACGCTGTGTCCCTGCGACACGGGTTTTCCGCCGCGCGTTCGGCGGGTTGAAAAAAACAGGACACACACGGATGAGTGTATATATCAGGAGGCTAGTATAATGGCTGGACAGAAAATCAGAATCAAGCTCAAAGCGTACGATCACAATCTCATCGACCTTTCTGCGGAAAAGATTGTTGAGACCGTGAAGAAGACCGGCACGAAAGTTTCCGGCCCTATCCCCCTTCCCACCGAGAAGGAGATAGTGACCATTCTGCGCGCCACTCACAAGTACAAGGACAGCCGCGAGCAATTCGAACTCAGAACACACAAGCGTTTGATTGACATATTCAACCCCACCTCCAAGACGGTCGATTCCCTTATGAAACTCGACCTTCCGGCGGGCGTTGATATTTCCATCAAGCTCTGACGGAAATAAAAGGAGGATGAACTTTACATGGATAAAGCAATCATCGGAAAGAAACTCGGCATGAGCCAGATTTTTACGGCGGACGGCAAAGTCATACCCGTCACCGTCGTCGAAGCGGGTCCCTGCACCGTAGTGCAGATTAAGACCAAGGAAAACGACGGATACGAAGCCGTGCAAGTCGGTTTCGGCGCCATCAAGGAAACCAGAGTCAACAAACCCGTTGCCGGTCACTTCAAGAAAGCCGGCGTCACCGTCAAGCGCTATCTGCGCGAACTGCGTTTCGCAAACTGTGCGGCCTATGAGCTCGGACAGGAACTGACCTGCGATATGTTCGCGGAGGGCGACAAGGTTGACGTCACCGGCACTTCCAAGGGCCACGGCTATTCGGGCGTCATTCAGAGATGGAACAGCCACAGAATCGGGCCTATGTCCCACGGTACCGGCCCCATCCACCGTTCGGTCGGTTCGATGGGCGCGTGCTCTTCTCCCTCCCGCGTGTTTAAGAACAAGCACATGGCAGGGCAGTGGGGACACGAGAAAGTCACTGTCCAGAACCTTACCGTCGCACGCGTCGACAAAGCGAGAAATCTGCTGCTCGTCAAAGGCGCAATCCCCGGCCCCAAAGGCGGCGTGGTGGTAGTCAAGGAGTCCGTCAAAGGCTGACCGGAGGTAGAAGATGAAACTGAAAGTTATGAACATGGCGGGCAAATCCGCAGGAAGCATAGAAGTCAGCGACGCGGTGTTCGGCTGCGAATACAACGAGGCCCTCATTCATCAGGTCGTCGTGTCGCAGCTTGCCAACAAGCGTCAGGGCACGATGAGCGCACTCACCAGAAGCGAAGTGCGCGGAGGCGGCGCGAAGCCTTACCGTCAGAAGGGTACGGGTCGTGCGCGTCAGGGCAGCATCGTTTCGCCCCAATTCACCGGCGGCGGCGTGGTGTTCGCGAAGAAGCCCCGCGATTTCTCCCAGAAAATCAACAAGAATATGAAGAAGGCGGCGTTCTATTCCGCGCTGTCCGAAAAGATTCGTCAGGAGCAGGTGGTCGTGCTGGACAAGTTCGCGCTTGCCGAGCCCAAGACCAAACTGGTCGCCGACGCGGTCGAAGCGCTGAAACTGAACGGCAAGACGCTGTTCGTCGTCGAAGAATATGACGAAGCGGCGGTGCGCGCGAGCCGCAACATTCCCACCGTATCCCTCGAAGAGGTCAGGCTGCTGAGCGTTTACGACATCGTCGCCACCCGCAATCTCGTCCTCACCAAGGGCGCGTTGAAGAAGATTGAGGAGGCAGCACAATGACATCGTACGACATCATCATTTCGCCCGTCCTTTCCGAAAAGAGCTATGACGGGATTCCCGAAAAGAGATACACCTTCAAGGTCGCGAAGACCGCCAACAAGACCCAAATCAAAGCGGCGGTGGAAGAAATCTTCGGAGTGAAGGTCGCAAAGGTCAACACTTCCAACTATGACGGCAAGGTCAAGAGAATGGGCCGCTACGAAGGCAGAAGGTCTTCCTTCAAGAAAGCGATTGTCACCCTGACCGCCGACAGCAAGGCTATCGAATTCTTCGAGAGCATGGCATAAGGAGAGAAAGGACTATGGCTATCAAGAAATACAAACCTACATCTCCCGCGCGCCGTTTTATGACGGTTTCCGCCTACGAAGAGATTACCTCTTCCACTCCCGAGCGTTCCCTTCTCGTTTCTCTGAACAAGACGGGCGGCAGGAACTCCATGGGCAGGATAACCGTGCGTCACATCGGCGGCGGCAACAGAAACAAATACCGCATCATCGACTTCAAACGCAATAAGGACGGCATCCCCGCGAAGGTCGCGTCCGTGCAGTACGACCCCAACCGTTCGGCGAACATCGCCCTGCTGCACTATGCGGACGGCGAGAAGAGATACATCCTCGCGCCTCTCGGCCTCAGCGTCGGCGACACCGTGGTCAGCGGCGAAGACGCGGACATCAAAGTGGGCAATGCGCTTCCCCTTTCCGCAATTCCCGTCGGCACGATGGTGCACAACATCGAGCTTCAACCCGGCAAGGGCGGCCAGATTGCAAGAGCGGCGGGCAACTCCGCACAGCTCATGGCGAAAGAGGGCAGATACGCCACGCTGCGTATGCCCAGCGGCGAGATGAGATACGTCCTCGCCCGTTGCAGAGCCACAATCGGTCAGGTCGGCAATCTCGACCACGAAATCGTCAGAGTGGGCAAGGCGGGCAAGACCCGTCACATGGGCATCCGTCCCACCGTCCGCGGCGTCGTGATGAACCCCTGCGACCACCCCCACGGCGGCGGCGAGGGCAAATCCCCCATCGGTATGCCTTCTCCCGTTACTCCTTGGGGCAAGCCCACGCTCGGTTACAAGACCAGAAAGAAAAAGAACATTTCCAGCAAGTTCATCATCAAGCGCGTGAACTAAGGAGTACGAAATGAGCAGAAGCGTCAAGAAAGGACCTTTCGTTGAAGAAAGGCTTATGAAAAGAATAGTTGCAATGAACGAGAGCGGCGACATCCGTCCCGTCAAGACGTGGTCGCGCTCCTCGACGATATTCCCCGAGATGGTCGGTCACACCATCGCCGTCCACAACGGACGCCAGCACGTGCCCGTCTACATCACGGAAGATATGGTCGGATGCAAGCTCGGCGAGTTCTCTCCCACGCGTACTTTCAGAGGTCACGCGGGTGACAAGACCACGGGAAAGAAATAAGGAGGAATCATGGCTACCAGAAGTAAACAGAAAGCTCTCGAACGTCAGGCAAAAGCCGACACCAGACCCAGAGCGACGGCAAAGTTCATCAGGATTTCTCCCTTCAAGGTGCGCATCGTCCTCGACATCATCAAGGGTAAGCCCGTAGTCGAAGCGCTTGCAATCCTCGAAAACACGCCCAAGGCGGCAAGCGAAGTGCTCTACAAGCTGGTCAACAGCGCGGCGGCGAACGCGGAAAACAATATGAACCTTTCCAGAAACGACCTCGTCATCGCAGAGTGCTACGCCAACGAGGGCCCCACGCTCAAACGCATTATGCCCAGAGCACAGGGAAGAGCATTCCGTATCAACAAACGCACAAGTCACATCACGGTCATTCTCGACAGCGTGAACGCATAAGGAGGTATACAATGGGACAGAAAGTCGATCCGAACGGACTGAGAATCGGTATCATCAAGCCCTGGGAAGCCAAATGGTATGCCGACAAGAAGAACTTTGCGGACTGCCTCGTCGAGGATGACAATATCCGTAAATTCATCAAGAAGAAGTACTACGACAACGCCATCTCCAAGATTACGATTGAAAGAGCGGCGGACAAAGTCGTGGTGAGCATCTACACCGCGCGTCCCGCGACCCTCATCGGCAAAGGCGGCGCAGGCGTGGAACAGATAATGAAAGAGGTTCAGGCTCTCACGACCTCCGGCAAGAAGATAAGCGTCAACATCATGGAAGTGAAACACGCGGATGCGGACGCGCAGCTCGTCGCCGAGTCCATCGCGAAGCAGCTTGAAAACAGAGCATCTTTCCGCCGCAGCATGAAGCAGGCAATGGCAAGAGCCATGAAAGCGGGTGCGAAGGGCGTCAAGACCAAGGTTTCCGGCAGACTGGACGGTGCGGAAATCGCCAGAAGCGAGAGCTATCACGAGGGTTCCATTCCTCTTCAGACTCTGCGTGCCGACATCGATTACGGCGTGGCGACCGCCCACACCACCTTCGGCGCCATCGGCGTGAAGTGCTGGATTTACAAAGGCGAAGTCCTCGGAAAGAATCCTTTGGAAGGAGGTAACTGATTATGTTGATGCCCAAACGCGTCAAAAGACGCCGCCAGTTCCGTGGCAGAATGAAAGGCAAAGCCAACAAGGGCAACACCATCGCATACGGCGAATACGGCCTTGTGGCTCTCGAACCGGGCTGGATAACCTCCAACCAAATCGAAGCCGCCCGTGTCGCAATGACGAGATACATCCGCAGAGGCGGCAAGGTGTGGGTGGACATCTTCCCCCACAAGCCCGTCACCAAGAAGCCTGCCGAAACCCGTATGGGCAGCGGTAAAGGTTCCCCCGAGTATTGGGTGGCTGTCGTCAAGCCCGGCCGCGTTATGTTCGAAATCGCGGGTGTGGACGAAGCAATAGCAAGAGAGGCTCTGCGTCTTGCAATGCACAAACTGCCTGTCAAGTGCAAGTGCGTTTCCAAGGCGGACCAGGAAGCCGAAGGCGGTGAAGAATGAAATCTAAACAAGTTTTGGAAATGACCGATAAAGAGCTTCAGAACAAGCTCAACGAGTTGAAGTCGGAGCTGTTTTTCCTCCGCTTCAAGAACGCCACCAATCAGCTGACCAATCCCATGGTGCTGGTGGAGACCAGACGTGATATTGCGCGCGTCAAGACCGTCATCCGTCAGAGAGAAATCGCCCGCGCCAAGGAAGACGAGAGCAAAAAGGGCTGATAAACGGAGGACAATATGGAAAGAAATCTGAGAAAAGAAAGAGTAGGCGTGGTTGTCAGCGACAAGATGGACAAGACCGTCGTCGTCGCCATCAACGAGCGCGTGAAACATCCCCTGTATAAGAAGATTGTCAGCCGTACCAAGAAACTCAAAGCACACGACGAAAACAACGAGTGCGGCATCGGCGACAAAGTGCTTGTGACGGAGACCCGTCCGCTTTCCAAGGAAAAGTGCTGGCGCGTTGCCGAGATAATCGAAAAGGCGAAATAAGGAGGGCAACATGATACAACCACAAACCAGGCTTAAAGTTGCCGACAACAGCGGCGCCAAAGAAATCATGTGCATCAGAGTCCTCGGCGGTTCCTTCCGCAGAAGCGGCAACATCGGCGACGTCATCGTGGCGTCCGTCAAGACCGCTATCCCCGGCGGCAAGGTGAAGAAAGGCGACGTCGTCAAGGCGGTCATCGTGCGCACCCATATGGGCATTCAGCGTGCGGACGGCAGCTACATCAAGTTCGACGACAACGCGGCAGTCATCATCGACAACCAGAAGCAACCCCAGGGCACCCGTATCTTCGGGCCAATCGCCCGTGAGCTGCGCGACAAGGATTATATGAAGATAATCTCCCTCGCGCCCGAAGTTCTGTGAGGAGGCGGAATATGGCTGAAATGAATGTCAGAAAGGGCGATAACGTGATGGTTATCGCGGGAAAGGATAAAGGCAAGGCGGGCAAGGTTCTCGCCGTCAAACCCGACACCGGACGCATTTACGTCGAGGGCGTCAATATCGTTTCCAAGAGCAAAAAGCCCCGCAACGCTCAGGACAAGGGCGGCATCCTCAAACAGGAAGGCTCCATCGACGCAAGCAACGTCATGCACATCTGCGGAGAGTGCGGCGGCGTGGTCCGCGTGCGTCACACCAAGGAAGAGCAGAACGGCAAGATGAAGTCCGTGCGCGTATGCGCAAAGTGCGGCGCTTCTCTCGACGAGAAGAAGTCCTCCGCCAAGAGGGCAGCCAAGAAAGCGGCAAAGAAAAAGACCGCCAAGGCAAAGAAAGAAGACTAACAATCACGGAGGTTTATCGTGGCAGAAAAGAAAAATCAGGTTGCTAAGGCAACTGCAACCGATCAAAATGCCGAAAGATACAGAATGAGAGCGCTCTACCGCGACGAGGTCGTTCCCGCTCTTGTAAAGCATTTCGGTTACAAGAACATCAACGAAGTTCCCCGTCTTGATAAGATAGTGCTCAACATGGGCCTCGGTGATTGCAAGGACAACAGCAAATCCTTGCAAATCGCGGTGGAAGAGCTCAAACTCATCGCGGGACAGAAGCCCGTGGTCACCACCGCCAAGAAGAGCGTTGCGAACTTCAAAGTGAGAGAAGGCATGAACGTCGGCGCCAAGGTCACGCTGCGCGGAGAGAGGATGTACGACTTCCTCGACAAATTCATCTCCATCGCGCTGCCCCGCGTGCGCGACTTCCGCGGAGTGCCCGCGAAGTCCTTCGACGGCAGAGGCAACTACGCCCTCGGCGTTAAGGAACAGCTCATCTTCCCCGAAATCTCTTATGACCAGATTGAGAAGGTGCGCGGTTTCGACATCTGCATCGTCACAACGGCGAAGACCGACGAGGAAGCCCGCGAGCTTTTGAGACTTCTGGGCATGCCTTTCGCGAAGTAAGGAGATACGATTATGGCCAAAACTTCAATGATAAACAAGCAGCAAAGACCCCAGAAGTTCTCGACGCGCGAATACACCCGCTGCCGCATCTGCGGACGTCCGCACGCGGTGTTGAGAAAATACGGCATATGCAGAGTCTGCTTCCGCAATCTCGCCTACAAAGGTCAGATACCGGGAGTCAGAAAGGCAAGCTGGTAAGGAGGCAGACAAATGACCGATCCCATCGCAGATATGTTGACAAGAATCAGAAATGCCCTGACCGCAAAGCACGACACCGTTACGGTGCCCGCAAGCAAGGTCAAGGTCGCAATAGCGGACATCCTCGTGAAAGAAGGTTACGTCAAGGGCTATGAAATAGTCGAGAACGCCGTTCAGAACGACATCCTCATCACCCTTAAATATTCTCCCGTCAAAGGGCAGAAGGTCGTCACCGGTCTGAAAAGAGTGTCCACCCCCGGTCTGCGCGTCTACGCCGGCGTTGATAACCTTCCCAAGGTCCTGAACGGAATGGGCATTGCCATTCTGTCCACCTCGAAGGGCATCCTCACCGACAAGGAAGCCAAAGCGCAGCACATCGGCGGCGAAGTGCTCGCCTATGTGTGGTAAGGAGGTGCGTTATGTCTCGTATAGGTAGAGCACCCATCGCGTTGCCCGCAGGCGTCACCTTCGACAACACGGACAACCTCATCACCGTCAAAGGCCCTCTCGGCACGCTCACCCAGAAGGTTGACCCTTCCATCGACGTCGTGCTCGAAGACGGTCACATCCTCGTCAAGCGTCACAGCGACGACAAGGACCACCGTGCGCTTCACGGCCTTTACCGTGCGCTCATCCACAATATGGTCACGGGCGTGACGAAGGGTTTCGAGAAGAATCTCGTGGTCGCCGGCGTCGGCTACAAAGTCACCGCGACGGCTGACAAGCTCACGATGAACATCGGCTTCTCCCACCCCGTCGAAATCGACGCTCCCGAAGGCATCACGTTCGCCATGGCGGGTCCTCTGGAAATCGTGGTCAAGGGCATCGACCGTCAGAAGGTCGGTCAGGCGGCCGCCATCATCAAAGCGGCGAAGCCCGTCGAACCCTATCACGGCTACGGCATCCATTACAAGGACGAGGTCGTCATCCGCAAGGAAGGCAAGACCGCCGGTAAATAAGAGGTGAAGTATGATTAATAAGAAAGATAAAAATGCGGACAGACTCGTCCGTCACGCCAGAGTGAGAAAGAAGGTTTCCGGCACGGCAGAGCGTCCCCGCCTCAACGTGTACAGAAGCACCAACCACATCTATGCCCAGATTATAGACGACGTCAAGGGAGTTACGCTGTGCGCTGCGTCCACGCTCGAAAAAGCGGTGGCGGCGAAGGTTGCGGACCTCACCAAGACGGAAGCGGCGAAAGTTGTCGGCGCGGCGGTTGCCGAAAAGGCACTCGCACTCGGCATCAAGGAAGTGGTGTTTGACAGAGGCGGCTACGTCTACACGGGCAGAGTTGCGGCTCTTGCCGCGGGCGCCAGAGAAGCCGGGCTGGAATTCTAGGAGGAGTTATGGCAGAACGCGACAATAGAAGAAACGACAGAAACAGAGAAGAGAGCGACGGTCTCACCAAAAAGCTCATCGCGGTCAACCGTGTCACCAAGGTTGTCAAGGGTGGCAGAAACATGCGTTTCAGCGCGCTGGTCGTCGTCGGCGACGAGAACGGCAAAGTCGGGCTCGGTATGGGCAAGGCGGCGGAAGTTCCCGAAGCCATCGAGAAGGCGACGCAGCTTGCAAAACGCAGTATGCACACCATCGCGCTCAAAGACACCACCATTCCTCACCAGACCATCGGCAAGTTCGGACGCGGTCAGGTCATCCTGCTTCCCGCCGAACCCGGTACCGGCGTCATCGCGGGCGGTCCCGTGCGTGCGGTCCTCGAAGTTTCCGGCATAAAGGACATCAGGACCAAGTCCATCGGCTCCAACAACCCCATCAACTGCGCGAAAGCCACTCTGGACGGTCTTTGCTCGCTGAGAAGCGCAGAGCAGATTGCTCAGCTCCGCGGCGTCGACGTCGAGGGCTAAGGAGGCAAGTATGGCAGCAGCTAAAAAGAAAACCGAAGAAGTAAAGATGATCAAGGTCACCCTCGTCAAGAGCACCATCGCCTGCCTGAAAAACCAGAAGGCGAACGTGGAAGCGCTCGGTCTGCACAAAGTGGGCAGCTCCAACACCTTCCGCGACGATGCGGTGGTCAGAGGTATGATAAAGAAAGTTTCTCACCTTGTTAAGGTCGAGGAAATCTGACGGAGGAACTATGAACATTCACGAACTGAAAGGCGCCGAAGGCGCAAAGACAGCCTCCAAACGCGTCGGCCGCGGCATAGGCAGCGGCACCGGCAAGACTTCCACCCGCGGTCACAAGGGACAGTGGGCGAGAAGCGGCGGCGGCGTGCGCCCCAACTTCGAGGGCGGACAGATGCCCCTGACGCGCAGGATTCCCAAGAAAGGGTTCAATAACAAGAGATTCGCACACGTTTACAACATCGTCAACGTCGAAGTGTTCAACCGCTTCGAGGACGGCGCGGTCGTAGGCATAGACCAACTCGTTGCAGCCGGTATCGTAAAGGTCGTCGAACCGTACGGTCTTAAAGTGCTGGGCGACGGCTCTCTGGAAAAGAAAGTCACCGTTCAGGCGCAGAAATTTACCGGTTCCGCCATTGAAAAAATCGAGAAGGCAGGCGGCAAAGCAGAGGTAGTCGAATAATGTTGGAGACATTGAAAAACGCGTTGATGACCAAGGAGATTCGCGTCAAAATATTCCTGACGCTGGCTCTCCTTTTGGTGTATAGAATAGGGTGCTACATCCCCGTCCCCGGTCTTGACTCTGTGGCAATCAAGGGCCTTTTCGAGGACGGCTTTCTCAACATACTGACCTCCCTTTCGGGCGGCTCGTTGCAGAACGCCACACTGTTCTCCCTCGGCATACTGCCCTTTATCAACGCGTTTATCATAATGCAGCTTCTCACGCTGGTCATCCCCAAGCTCGAGAAACTCTCCAAGGAAGGGGATGCCGGCAGACGCAAGATTACGCAGATAACCCGTTACCTCGCGCTCGCACTCGCTGCGGTGCAGGGCATCGGTATCGTAGTCGGCTGGCGTGAAGCGGTCGTCAGCGTCTTCCCGTTCGAAGCGGGCTGGGACGTGCCTTACCTCTCCATGGCAAGCATCATCATCATACTGATGGCGGGCAGCACCATGGTTATGTGGCTCGGCGAACGCATCACCGAATACGGCATCGGCAACGGCTCTTCGCTCATCATTTTCGTCGGCATCATCTCGCAGGCGGGCGCCACGATGGGCAATGCGCTGAAAACCGTCGGCGACAACTGGACTTACATCTGGAACATCATCGGCTTCATCCTCATCGTGTTCGCGATTTTCGCGGTCATCGTCTTTGTGGACCTCGCGGAACGCAGAGTCACGGTGCAGTACTCGAAGCAGATAAAGGGCAACAAGATGTACGGCGGTCAGACCACCTACATCCCCATCAGAGTGAACGGCAGCGGCGTTATGCCCATCATCTTCGCCTCTTCGCTCCTGATGTTCCCGCAGATGATAATGGCGCTCTTTGCGCCCAACAGCGAAGCGTACGCGTGGTACTCGCAGTATATGGGCTCCGGCACCGCCGTGTATTACGTCCTGCTCGCACTCTTCATTCTGTTCTTCTCGTATTTCTACGCGCAGATACAGTTCAATCCCGAAGACGTGAGCAAGAACATCCAACAGTACGGCGGGTTCATCCCCGGCATCCGCGCGGGCAAACCCACGAGCGATTTCCTGAAAAAGATAAGCAACAGAATCACGCTGTTCGGAGCGATATTCCTGATGTTCATAGCGCTGGTCCCGACCTTTATCTTTATGGCTCTCGACCAGAGCGGAATACTCGGCTTCAACAGTGCGTTCTCCGCAACGGGACTGCTCATCGTCGTGTCCGTGGCGCTGGAACTCAACAAGCAGCTCGAATCGCAGATAATGATGAAGCACTACAAAGGCTTCTTGAAGTGAGGCAGGTATGAAAAACATCGTTATGCTGGGAGCGCCCGGAGCGGGCAAAGGCACGCAGTCGGCGCTGATAGCGAAAGAGTACGGCATCCCGCACATTTCGACGGGCGATATACTCAGACGCAACATCAAAGAGGGCACGGAGCTGGGCAAACTCGCCAAGTCCTACATCGACGCGGGCGCACTCGTCCCCGACGACGTCGTCATCGGCATAGTGGCGGACAGACTCTCCGAAGCGGACGCGCAGAACGGTTACGTTCTCGACGGGTTCCCCCGCACGATAGCGCAGGCGGAAGCCCTCGACAAAGTTGCGAAGATAGACGTCGCCATCAACATCGTTGTCGGTTTCGACGTCATAGTGAACAGACTTTCGGGCAGGCGCGTCTGCGTATGCGGTGCGACCTACCACACTTCCTCTCTCGGCGGCAGGGACACCTGCGCCGAGTGCGGAAAGAAGCTCTTCATCCGCGACGACGACAAGCCCGAAACCGTGAAGGCAAGGCTGGAAACTTACGAAAAACAGACCGCGCCCCTCATCGGATATTATCAGAATAAGGGCATCCTCGTCGACGTGGACGCGACGGGCACGATAGAACAGGACTTCGAGAAGATAAAGAAGGTGCTGAATGATTAATCTCAAAAGTTCCGCCGAAATCGGACTGATGAGAAAGTCGGGACAGGTGCTCAGGGACCTCCTGCTGTACCTCGAAGAAAAGGTCCGTCCCGGCATAAGCACCAAGAAACTCGACGAGTTCGCATACGACTACATCAAGCGGCACGGCGGCACGCCGTCCTTCCTCGGATACGGCGGCTTTCCCGCTTCGATATGCACCTCGGTCGACGAGGTGGTCGTGCACGGCATTCCCGGCCACAAAAGACTGGAAGAGGGAATGATTGTGGGCATAGACGCGGGCGTTGTGCTGAACGGATGGCAGTCGGACGCGGCGAGGACTTTCTTCGTCGGCGAAGTGAGTGAGGAAAAGCGCAGGCTGGTGCAGACCACACGCGAGAGCTTTTTCGAAGGAGTGAAACACTTCGTCGAGGGCGGAAGGCTGGGGGACATCTCCCACGCCATACAGGTCTATAACGAAGAACGCGGCTACGGCGTAGTGCGCGACCTCGTGGGACACGGCATAGGCAGAAAGATGCACGAAGACCCGCAGGTGCCGAACTTCGGCGTCGCGGGACACGGCGTCAGGCTGCAAAAGGGGCTTGTGCTTGCGATAGAACCTATGGTCAATGCGGGCACCTGGCGCGTGGAAACGCTGGACGACGGCTGGACTTGCGTGACGCTGGACGGAAAGCCCTCCGCGCACTACGAGAACACGGTGGCGCTCACCGAAAACGGAACGGAGATATTGACGCTTTGATGAAACCGGGTGACGTGGTTTATTCCAAGTCGGGCCGCGATAGCGGAAGATATTTCGCGGTGGTTGCGACGGAAGGCGAAAATTATGTCAGGATAGCCGACGGCGACGTCCGGCGTCTGAAAAACGCCAAGCGCAAGAACGTCAGACATCTGCGCGAAACGGGGGACAGGCTGGAACGCATAGCGGAAAAGCTCGCCGCGGGAGCGCAGGTGTTCGACACCGAGCTGTACAGCGCGCTCAAACTCTACGACAAAAACAGAACCTAAGGAGTGTTATGTCGAAAATAGACGTTATCGAAACGGAAGGTCAAGTTATCGAAGTTCTGCCCAAGACACAGTTCAAGGTGCAGCTCACCAACGGTCATGTCATACTGGCATACCTCGGAGGAAAACTCCGCATCAACAACATCAGAATTCTGGAAGGCGACAGAGTCAAGATAGAGATGTCGCCGTACGACCTGACCAAGGGCAGGATTATTTACAGAAACAAATAGGAGGTTCTTATGAAAGTCAGACCCAGCGTCAAGCCCATGTGCGACAAGTGCAAGGTCATCAAGAGAAACGGCAAAGTCATGGTGATTTGCCCCAAGTACCCCAACCACAAGCAGCGTCAAGGTTGAAAGCAAGAAAGCGCAGAGCGGCTGGCCGCGCTCATTCCTTTAAGTGCGGCTTTCTGCGCGTAGCACATATATACACGTTAATTTTTTGGAGGTAAGAAATGGCAAGAATAGCCGGCGTGGATCTTCCGCGCGAAAAGAGAGTGGAGATAGGGCTTACCTACATCTACGGCATCGGCCGTCCCACCGCTAACAAGATTCTTGAAGAGACGGGCATCGACCCCGACATCAGAGTCAAGGACCTTACCGAGGCGCAGGTCAGCTTAATCCGCGATTACATCGAAAAAAATCTTCATGTCGAGGGCGACCTCAAAAGGGAAGTCGGGCTCAACATCAAGCGTCTTATGGAAATCGGCTGTTACAGGGGTATCCGTCACAGAAAGGGTCTCCCCGTCCGCGGTCAGAGCACCAAACAGAACGCCCGTACGAGAAAGGGTCCCAAACGTACCGTCGGCCGCAAGAAGAAAGGCAAATAACGGAGGCGTGAACAATGGCAGGTAAGAAGATTAAGAAAAGAAAGGATATCAAACGCGTAGAGAGAGGTCAGGCTCACATCCACGCGTCGTTCAACAACACCATCGTCACCATCACCGACATGAACGGCAACGCAGTGTCGTGGTCCTCTTCCGGCAAGCTCAAACTCAGAGGCTCCCGTAAGGCGACCCCCTTCGCCGCGCAGATGGTCAGCGAAGACGCCGCCAAGGTCGCGTACGACCAGGGTATGAGAACGGTGGAAGTCTACGTCAAGGGTCCCGGTCAGGGCAGAGAGTCCGCAATCCGCGCACTCGGCAACGTGGGTCTTGAAGTCACGCTCATTCAGGACGTGTCCCCCATCCCCCACAACGGCTGCCGTCCCCCCAAGCGCAGAAGATTATAGGAGGATGAGTTTTTATGGCTAAATATACCGGTCCCGTTATGAAGAAGTGCAGAGCGCTGGGCATCAATCCCCAGGACCTCGGCATCTCCCGCAAATCGTCCAAGCAGGTCAAGTTCCGCAGGAGAAAGCAGAGCGACTACGCGCTCCAGCTCAAAGAAAAACAGAAAGTCAAGTTCGTCTACGGCGTGCTCGAAAAGCAGTTCAGAAGCTATTACGAGAAGGCGTCCAAGATGCGCGGCGTCACGGGTGAAAATATGCTCGTGCTGCTCGAACGCAGACTGGACAACGTCGTCTACCGTCTCGGCCTCGGCAAGACCCGCGCCATGGCGCGTCAGCTTGTCAACCACGGTCACATCACCGTCAACGGCAAGAGAGTGGACATCCCCTCCTATCTCGTGGAAGCGGGCGACGTCATCGCCGTCAAGGAAAACAAGAAGAACCTCCCCATCTGGCAGGCGGCAAAGGAAGTCAAGAACCTTTCCATCGTCAAATGGCTGGAATGGGACAATGCAAATCTGACGGGCAAAGTGCTCGCGCTCCCGGAACGTGCGGACATCACCGACGTCGAAATCAAGGAACACCTCATCATCGAGTTGTATTCCAAGTAAGCCGTTAGGAGGAAACAGTTATGATGGAGATCAAAAAGCCCAAGATAACGTTCGAGGAAAACGAAAGCAAAAATTACGCAAAATTCGTCGTCGAACCGCTGGAACGCGGCTTCGGCACCACCCTCGGAAACAGTTTGAGACGCGTTCTCCTGTCCTCCCTGCCCGGCGCTGCGGCGGTCGGCATCAAAATCGACGGCGTCGACCACGAGTTTTCCACCATCAAAGGCGTGAAAGAGGAAGTCACCGAGATTATCCTCAATCTCAAAACCGTGCGTTTCAGAGTCACCGCGCCTTCCGAGAAGGATAAGATAGAGCTCACCCTGCACGCCGACACCGTCGGCAAGGTCACGGCGGGCGACATCGACCTCCCCTCCGACGTCGAAGTGCTCAACCCCGAACAGCTCATCTGCACCCTCGACGAGGGCGGCAGCATCAATATGAAGATTTATGTCGGCACCGGCCGCGGATATGTCCCCGCAGAACGCAACAAGGACAGCCGCGAACCCATCGGGTTCATCCCCGTCGACAGCATTTTCACCCCCGTTTCCAAGGTGAACTATACTGTCGAAAGCACCCGCGTCGAGCAGAGCATAGACTTCGACAAACTTACCATTGAGGTCACCACGGACGGAACGGTTTCCGCAAAGGAAATCATTTCTCTTGCCGCAAAGATTATCAATGACCATATGAAACTTTTCGTCGAGCTCGTCGACAATATGAGCGAGCAGAACATTCTGGTGTCCCAGGACGACGACAAGGCGCAGAAAGTGCTGGAAATGTCCGTTGAGGATTTGGACCTCTCCGTCCGCTCCTACAACTGCCTCAAACGCGCCAATATCCACACCGTCGCCGATCTCACCAGACGCACCGAGGACGATATGCTCAAAGTCAGAAACCTCGGCAGAAAATCCCTCGAAGAGGTCGTGAAAAAGCTCGAAGATCTGGGATTGAGCCTCAAAGCGCAAGAGGACTAGGAGGACATCATGGCAAGAAAATTAGGTAAACGCACCGACCAGAGAATGGCGATGCTCAGAAATCAGGTTTCCGAACTCCTTTGGTACGGCGAAATCGAGACCACCGTTGACCGCGCCAAGGAAGTCAGAAGAATGGCGGAAAAACTCATCACTCTCGCCATCCGTACCTATCAGGACGAAGTCACCGTCACCAAGACCAAGACGGGCGCAAAAGGCGAGAAGACGGAAGTCGAGTTTGTCAACGACGGCGCAAAGAAACTTGCCGCACGCAGAAGACTTATGGCGGAACTGCGCGATTTGCAGGAAATGCGCAAGGAAAAGGAGAGCAAATCCGCTTACGTCGCGCGCATCAAGGACGTGAACCATCCTCTCATCGAGAAGATGTTCAAAGAATACGCGCCCAAGTATGACGCCCGCGCGACCGAACTCGGCAAGGGCGGCGGTTACACCCGCATCCTCCGCACCGGCGTGCGCAGAGGAGACGCCGCACAGGTCTGCATACTGCAACTCATCTGAGTCCGCGGCACGTCAAATCAAGCTGCAAAGCGCATCCGTTTGCGGGTGCGCTTTTCTTATACCGCGTACGGTGTTCTGCTGCGGAGGACGGCGGAGTGCCTGTCGGTCAGATGCCTCCTTGCAGTCCGCAGGCCGCGACGGGACGGGCTTGTGCGGCTTTGCGATGGAGGACGGCGAAAGGAGGAGCGTTTGAGCACGGACGCGCGCGGCGGCGGTTCTCGGCGTCTGCCGTTTTATGAAAAGCGGGGAAGTGAGTGCGGAACTCTCTTTCCATTCCGCCGCAGACGTGCTAATATGAATGCAGGAGGCGGTTATGAAAGAAAATTACAAAGGTCTGGGACACATAGCAATATACACGGAAAACTTGGAAGAGAGCATAGCGTTTTACGAAAGGATAGGCGGCGAGCTGAAAATGCGCAGCCGTTCGCACGGCGTGGGCGTGCCGAAGGAACTTGCGCTCGTCGAATTCGGCGGCTTTTTGCTTGAACTCATACAATCCCCCGAAGCAATGCCTATCGGAGAGGGCAGCATAGCGCATTTTGCCGTGTATGTGGATGACGTCGACAAGGCGTCCGCGGATATAGCCGCGGCGGGTGTGGACACCTTCACGACCCCCGAAAAGATTGTTATGCCCGACACGTTCGGAGGACTTCACGCGCGCTATTTCAAAGGTCCGTCGGGCGAAACGATAGAGCTTCTGCATATGCTCGGCTGACCGCGTGACGGAGAGGTTTTCAGGCTTCGTCCGCTGTTGTCCGCGTGCTTAAAGAAAGGAAATTACGGCAAGTATTGTCCGGATACCGCTTTTATTTGAACAAAACGCCGCATAAAGCGGCGTTTTTGCAATAATCGGATTGTTTTGGAATTTTATGCGGCGGGTTGCCTCGCGGCAAAACGTGTCCATATGCGGCGGACGCTCATTCGGGTTTCTGCCACAGGTTGGCGCGTTCGGGGTGGTAGACCGCGCCGAGGATGCGTTCTTTGGCAAAGGGGATTTCTTTGCATATCGTTTTTATGAGGTCTTTCATATACTCGCGCTTGGTGGCGTGATTTGCGGGACAGGGATTTTTGACGACGGGGAGCGCAAGCCGTTTTACCGCGGCGCGGATGTCGTATTCCTCGATGTAGATGAGGGGACGTATGAGCGTGACGCCGCTCTTGTCCATATAAGCGGTCGGCGAAAAGCAGGAAAACCTGCCTTCGTACAACAGGGACATCAGCACGGTTTCCGCCACGTCGTCGGCGTTGTGACCGAGGGCAAGCTTTCCGCCTCCGAGTCTGTTTATCTCGCTGTTGAGCGCGCCGCGGCGGAATTTCGCGCAAAGCGAGCAGGGATTGGACTCCTGTCTTGCGTCGAAAACTATTTCCGCTATGTCGGTCTTTACGATATGCCTTTCCACGCCCACGGAACGGCAGAAGTCGGACAAAGCGTCGTTTTCCGAAATCGGGGTGTCTTTGAACCCCATATCCACCGTTATCGCGGACAGTTCGAAGCGCTCGGGCGAAAATCTGCGGTACGCCGCAAGCGCGGCGAGAAGCAGCACGCTGTCCTTGCCGCCCGACAGCCCGACAAAGATACGGTCGCCGTCCGAAATCATCTTATAATCCTGAATGGCGCGCCTCATAGGCGAAAGAATGCTTTGCATACGCCGATTATATCATCCGTGCCGCTCTTTTGGCAACCGTAACAAAAGCCCGCGAGCGCGCGCGATACTTTTGCGGTCAGCGCTGCGCCATTGAAAACCGTAGCATAACGGCAGATTGGGCGGGAGCAGCGGCAAAAGTTCGGGAGCGCGAGGGGATAATCCCCTCGCAGGGAATAATCGGTTCGCGGCGGCATAAGATTTTTCGGGAGGCGCAAATTGACGGAAAGCATTGCCGAGGCCCTCACTTCGCTGACGGGAAACGATTATCTGACTCTTTTTCTGCTGTCCGCCATTCCGCTGACGGAACTTCGCGGCGCGCTCATTATAATGGGGGGAATGCCGGAGGTCAACAGAGCACTCGGGACGCTGTGCTGCATAGCGGGGTCGGCGGCAATAGTTCTGCCCGTCATACTTCTTGTACGCCCCGTGATAAACCGCCTGAAAGAAAACGAGCGGCTTGCGGCGGTAGGGAAGGGGATAGAGGCGAATCTTGCCGACAGGGCAAAGAGCGTGCACAAAGTGGCGAAGAAAGGGAAGGGGCGGTTTTCGGCGGATTTCGGCAAATTTCTCGGTCTTTTCGTCTTTGTCGCCATACCTCTCCCGATGACGGGCGCGTGGACGGGAGCGGCGATAGGCGGGATGCTGGATATGCCCGTGTGGAAAGCGGCGCTCGCCGTGGTGCTGGGCAATGCCGCGGCAAGCCTCGTGCTCCTCGCTTTGCTCGCGTTCGTGCCCGGAGAATATATAGACATCATGCTGCTGGCTTTTGCCGCGCTTGCGGTCGCGCTGTTCGCATCCTGGGTGCTTATGCGACTGCACGCACGCAGACGCAGAAAAAAAGAAACCGCCGCACAAAGCGCCGAAACGGAAAGCAACACGGCATCCTGACTTGGAATTAGGAAACGGACAATAAAAACAGTTAATAGAACTATTTCGGCAAATGAACCGTATTTTATGTCAAAATCCGCTGTGACGTTGTGAGGTTCCGCCGCGTGGCGATGCGGCTTCTCCGCCTGCCGAGAGGAGGGGATGATGTGCGCATCGCGGGCGTGCGGAGAGGACGGACAAACAAAAAGCGCCGCTTGTGCGGCGCTTCGATGTTGTAAGCCCGGGAAGGTCACGCCTTTCCGTTGCAGCCGAGCACGTCGACGATTTTGTGCTTGACGACGGTGCGGACGGCATCTCTCGCCGGCCCCAGATACTGACGGGGGTCGAAGTGAGAGGGATTGAGAGCAAAGTGTTCCCTGATGGTGGCGGTGACGGCAAGACGCAGGTCGCTGTCGATGTTGATTTTGCAGACTGCCATCGTCGCGGCTTTGCGGAGCATCTCTTCGGGGACGCCCTGCGCGCCGGGCATACTGCCGCCGTACTGGTTAATCATCTTGACGTATTCCTGCGGGACGCTGGACGCGCCGTGCAGAACAATGGGGAAGCCGGGCAGACGTCTGCCGACCTCTTCGAGGATGTCGAAGCGGAGTTTGGGCTGACCCTTGAACTTGAACGCGCCGTGAGAGGTGCCGATTGCAATGGCGAGGGAGTCGACGCCCGTCTTTTCGACAAATTCCTGAACCTGGTCGGGGTCGGTGTAGCTGGCGTCTTTTGCGTCGACTTTGACGTCGTCCTCGACGCCCGCGAGCTTGCCGAGCTCCGCCTCGACGACCACGCCGTGGTCGTGTGCGTACTCGACGACCTGTTTGGTTATGCTGATATTTTCCGCAAAGGGGTGCGCGCTCGCGTCAATCATAACAGAGGTGAAACCGCTGTCCACGCAATCCTTGCACAGGGCGAAGCTGTCGCCGTGGTCAAGGTGCAGAGCAATGGGCAGGCCGCTGGTTTCGACCGCCGCTTCGACCATCTTTTTGAGGTAAACGGTGTTGGCGTATTTTCTCGCGCCTGCGGAAACTTGCAGGATGAGAGGAGCTTTTTCTTCCGTGGCGGCCTCAACGATACCCTGAATAATCTCCATGTTGTTGACATTGAAAGCGCCGATGGCGTAGCCGCCTTCGTAAGCCTTCTTGAACATCTCGGTTGTAGTTACCAATGGCATTTGGATATCCTCCGAATTGTGATTGTCATCATTATACAACCGCACGGCGGAAAAAACAACCCTTTCGCCCGTGCAACTTTTCGCCTTGAAAGTAAGCTGCGGGAAAGCGGTTGCAAATGCCGCGGAAGGGGATATAATAAACGCGGAGGCATTTTATGATACATGACAACAGACAGAAAATCCTGGCAGACAATCTCGTGAATTATTCCTGCGCCGTGAAAAAGGGCGACAAGGTCTGGATTGACGTTTCGGGCGCGGATTCCGCTTTCACGTCCCTGCTGGTGCAGGCGGTATATGCCGCGGGCGGGATGCCCTTCGTGCACATACGCGACAGCAAAGTCCAGCGCGAGGTGCTGAAAGGCGCAAGCGACGAAATGCTCGACATATGGGCGAAGCGCGACGCGGATTTTATGGACAAGATGGACTGTTACATCGGAGTGCGCGGCGGCGACAACAGCTACGAACTCTCTGACGTCCCGGAAGAGAGGATGCAGGAATACGACAAGCGTTATGCCATCAAGGTGCATCACAACATCCGCGTGAAAAAGACGCGTTGGGTCATCCTGCGTTATCCCACGGAAGGAATGAGCCAGCTTGCGGGGATGAGCACGGAAGCGTTCGAAGACTATTTCTTCAATGTGTGCTGCCTGGATTACCGCAAGATGGACAAAGCGATGGATGCGCTGGTTGAACTGATGAATAAGACGGATAAAGTCCGCATTGTGGCAAAAGGCACGGACCTTTCCTTCTCGATAAAAGGGGTCGGGGCGGTGAAGTGCAGCGGGCATTGCAACATTCCCGACGGCGAAGTTTACACCGCGCCCGTGCGCGACAGCGTCAACGGGACCATCGCGTACAACGTCCCGTCCATTGAGAACGGATTCAAATTCGAGGACGTTACGCTGACCTTCAAGGACGGCAAGATTGTGAAAGCGACGGCAAACAATTCCGAGAAGGCTAACGCCATCTTCGACACCGACGAAGGGGCAAGATATGTGGGCGAATTCTCTTTCGGTCTGAACCCGTATATCGACCGCGCGATAGGCGACATTCTCTTCGACGAAAAGATTTCGGGTTCCATCCATTTCACCCCCGGCGCGTGCTACGACGACGCTCCCAACGGCAATGTCAGCGCGGTGCATTGGGATTTGGTGCAGGTCCACACCCCCGCGTACGGCGGCGGCGAGATATATATGGACGATGTTCTGGTGCGCAAGGACGGACGGTTCGTGCTGCCTGAGCTTGCGGCGCTGAACCCTGAGAATCTGAAATAACGGAAGCCCGAAAGTCGGGCTTTTAGACAATGGGGACGGGGTTAAAATGTCCAAAAATTGGACAAAACAACCCCGTCCCCATTTGTCCAGAAATGACGGGTACCGGTATACGTCTTTCGGTTTGGGAATTAAGTGGAAATAATAGGGTAGTTACTTTCTGCCCACGAGTTCGTCAATGGTAATGTCAAAGAAATCGTCAATTCTTGCCAGTGTATCTATATCGGGTTGCGTCATACCGTTTTCCCAATACGAAATATTGCGCTGAGTGGTGCCTATTTTTTCAGCGAGTTCGGTTTGTTTGAGTTTGTAGCTCTTTCTGAGCGCTCTGAGATTTGCGGCAAAGGCTTCTTTCACAAAACGAATACTAGACAATTTACATCTAAAATATGTTGACATAGACGAAAAACGTCTGTACAATATAATTGCAAAAGCCCGGACCGGCTTTTACTTATATTGCATTAAAAGTTATTCGGAGAAAAAAATATGAACAAAAATTTGTTTGTCGACACGGAAGTCGTTGATTTTTTTATGAGGAAAAGGGGAATTTCCGTCGGGGAACTTGCGGGAAAGACGGAAATGGGGCAGGGCGCTTTGGAAAATCTTCTGAACGGCGCGGACCAGTCCTCTCTGCCCGGAACTTTGCCCTGGCGGTTTGCTCACGCGCTCGGCGTGCCCGTCAAAATGCTGTTGAGGAAATATTACAACGATTAGCGGCGTTTCGGCAACCGACGGCGGCTTGCGCCTCGTCGGACGGAATAATGCACCGTAAGAACGGTCATCCTCCGAAAAACGCGCCCACGGGGCGCGTTTTTCATTGCAATCGGTCTTTGCCGAGAGGGTGTAATTGCACGGAAGCGGTGTTCAGCGATACACTTTGAGCACGTTATGCACCACTTTGCAATCGAGCACCTTGTCGTCGATGACTTCACCGTCCAACTCGATTTTGCCGTCGTCCAGCACTTCTATGCGGACTTCCTTGCCGGAATAGACTTCCGTATAGTCCTTTTTCACGTGCTTGCCGGAGAGGAAGCCCGGCAGTTCGATGGGGATGCGGCACTTTTTCATCTCGTTGACGATGACGATGGAGAGCAGTCCGTCGTCCACCTTCGCGTCGGGACAAATCGGCATTCCGCCGCCTATGCAGGTGCCGTTGCCCACGCCTATCATAAACACGCTCTTGTCCATAGATTTGCCGTCCACCGTTATGCGGAGCTTGTGCCATTTGACGTGCGCGAGCGTGTCGAAGAGGGAAGCGTAATATTTCACCTTGCCGTGGAAAGCCTTCATATTCGCGTAGCGGATGAGCACGTCGACGTCCATACCCGCGCCCGCGACGTTCAGGCATCTGCGGCTGCCGACGTCTATATAATCGATATATCCCGTGTTGCCTTTCAGGATGAGTTCCACCGCGTCCTTGACTTTGCGGGGATGACCCGACGCGCGGATGAAGTCGTTGCCCGTGCCGCAGGCGACTATGCCGAGGGTGACGTTGTTGAAATCCGTTATGCCGTTGAGCACCTCGTTGAAAGAGCCGTCGCCGCCCATAACGATGAGTTTCGTGTCGGGTTTTGCGGAAAGCTCGCGCGCGAGTTCGGTGGCGTGGCCCGCATATTCGGTGTTGTGCACGGTGTATTCGGCGCCGTGCTCGCGAAGTATCTTTTCGACCTGTTCCAGCGCTTTCAGGCTTTTGCCCTTGCCGCCCTTGGGGTTGATGATGATGTCGAACATAAACAAACTTCCTCGATTGTACGGTTTTTTCAACATTTTAGTGCATTCGCACGGTTCTGTCAAGTGCGTAAAAAGACATCCGCGGGGGGCGTGCGGAGTGCCGTCGGCGCGGTGCGAAAACTCCCGCGGGCGTTTAATGTGGGCGGAGTGTGCAAATACGCGGTTGATTTTGCGGCGCGGTAATGTTAATATTATTTTAATATTGGTGCGGGCGCGGGCGCGCAGATATGCGTACCGCGCGGGTGCGAGAGCGCCGCAGAAAGGGAAAATTATGAAAATTCTGTTCAAAGGCGGTTACGTTATCGACGGTTCGGGCGCGCCGGGGTTCAAAGGCGACGTCCTCGTCGACGGGGAGCGTATTGCGGCGGTCGGGGCAAACCTCGACGTGCAGGCGGACAAAACCGTGGATTGCACGGGGCTGACGGTGGCGCCCGGGTTCATCGACGCGCACTCCCACAACGATTTCTTTTACGACTACGACGACGCGGAAAAGTATTACGAACCTTTCGTGAGGCAGGGCATCACCACCCAGGTGACGGGCAACTGCGGTTTTTCGCCTTTCGGAGTGGCGGCGGACAGCAGGTTCAAGGACAAAGTGGGCGGCGGTCTGTTCCACGCGAAGAAGCCCGGCTCTTTCCGTGAATTCGTGAGTGCGGCGGAAGGCAGACTTTTCGTGAACGTGGTCCCGCTCGTCGGGCACGGCACGACGAGGATAAGCATTTCGGGTTACGACCCGACGCCTCTTACGAAAGAGCAGATTGCGCAGGAAATGCGGCTGGTCGACGAGGCGATGGAAAACGGCGCGTTCGGCGGTTCGTTCGGTTTTATGTACGAGCCCGGCATATACGCGAAGCACGACGAGCTGGTCGAGTTTGCGAAACGCATCGCAAAATACGACGGCATCCTCACCGTGCATCCCCGCGCTTGCAGCAAGGTGGCGCTCGGATATCCGCTTCTCTCCAAACCGCATATCGAGCTCGCGCTCGACGAGGTGGTGGGGATTATGAAAGAAAGCGGCGTGCGCACGGAGTATTCCCACCTCATCTTCGTGGGCGAAACGTCGTGGAAGAGCCTTGACCCGATGCTCGAAAAGTTCCACAGGCTGAACAGGGAAGGGTGCAGCATCGCATACGACAACTATTCCTTCACCTACGGGGCGTCCGTCATCACGGTGGTGCTGCCGCCGTGGTATATGGCTCTGCCCAAAGAGGACAGGAAGAAGCCGTTCAATATGTTCAAGCTCAAACTGATGACCAACATCACGAAAATCGCGCTGGGCATAGATTTCTGCGATTTCACCGTAGCGTACATCTCCGCCGACCCCGCACACAAGAAGTACGAGGGCAAGACGGTGTCGGAGTGCGCGCGCGAAGAAGGGCTCTCCGACTTCGATATGTACATCAAGCTCGTCGACCTCAGCAACGGTCAGGGCAGGCTGTATCTCGGAAAATATTACAACGACAAGATTATCAACCGCCTTATGACGGACGACCTCTCCGTGTTTATGACCGACGCGTGGGTGGAGGCGGCGGGCACGCAGAACGGCGCGGCGTATCAGGGCTTCCCGTATTTCCTCAAACGCGCGAAGGAGGGCAACATCCCGCTCGAAAGCGTCATACACAAGATGACGGGCAAGACCGCGGACAGGTTCTGCATAAAGGAAAGGGGCACGCTGAAAGCGGGCAATTACGCCGACGTCACCGTCTTCGATTACGACGGCATAAAGGTCGACCCGTCCGTCCCCGACTTCACGCCCGTAGGCATAAAGCACGTCTACGTCAACGGCGAGGCGGCGGTGGAGGACGGCGTATACCGCACGCAGCGCGCGGGCAAGGTCGTGCTCAAAAAATGATTTGACGCGCGCAAAGCGCGGGCGCGCTGCGGCGTACGAATTCCAAATCAAATCCTGACAGGGAGAGATATATGAAAGAAAAAGTAGCAAAACTGTTCTCGACGGTGAGAGCCATGTGGGATAAGCCGCTCGAAGGCAGGTATCTCAATCTCAAAGAGATACTGTCATTCGGGCTGTATTCGCTCGGCAACAGCTGGATTTACAACACAATCATGCTTGTTGTCACGATTACCGAAATCCCGTATTTTTACGACATCGACGCAATTCACGGTTATCTGATTTACATAGCCGGCTCGCTCATCAATATGCTGTTGCTTCCGATTGTCGGACAGTCAATGGAGAAGAAGCGAACCAAATGGGGAAAATACAAGCCGTATATTCTTTTCAGCCTGCCCATACTTGCGTTGTTTACGATGATGTCGATGTGGGTGCCGCAGTATAATACGAAAGTCGACAGGATTATTTACGCCTATTGTTCGTGCGTGCCCGTCATCGCGATTTCGACGTTTGCGAACAATATGTACCAGACTATGCCCAACGTCATCACGCCCAACACTCAGGAGAGAGCGGACATTATGACGCCCATCGGGCTTATCGTCGGTTTCGCCCCCACGATAATGAATGTTATAATAGGACCTATCCGCAGCGCATTTCCCACCAACGAGGAAGTGGCTCTGCGTATAGTCGGCGCGATAGCCGTCGTGCTCGGAACGGTGTTCGTAATCTTTATCGTAAAGGTCAAGGAGCGTGTTTACGAACTCAACGACCAGAACCGCGAGCTGTTGGAGGCACAGGCGGAAGGCGTGAGCGCGGAAGATATCGAAGTTGAACGGATTGTCGCCGCCGCAGAAGGTGCCGAGGCTGTCGCGGAAGAGGCGGAAGCAGACCTCGTCATCGAAACGGGACAGGCGACGGGTCTTGCCGCGGTGCGCGAGCGCTTCAAGGCAAAGGCGGCGGAGCGCAGGGCAAGAAAGGCTGCGGGAAAAGCCTCGCCGGATTATCTTTCCTTTGCGGACAGTATGAAACTGCTTTTCAAGAACAAAGCGTTGTGGATACTGTTTGCGGCTCTTGTCATAGGCTCGCTCAGAGAGTTCTGGATGCAGTTCCAGAATCTCATAATCCAGACCAGATTCGACGAAATCCCCTCCGTCGCGGTTGCGGTCGGCGGTGTGCCCAAAACGGTCATAGGTTTCGGCGTTACCGTTTCTATGCTGCTGCTTCCGCTTTGCACGCGTAAACTCAGCAAGAACTGGATAATCATACTTTTCAGCTCGCTGTCGCTGCTCTCGATTGCAATACTCGGTTTTGTCGGGTTCGGCAATATCCCCCAGGGAACAACGTCGGCAGTGGTCATTACCATTCTCCTCTTCATCGCGCGTGTGAATCCGACTTATCTTCTCATTCCCGTTATGCTCGGCGACCTCGCGGACTATCAGCAATACAAGACGGGCAGACGTCTTGAAGGGCATATACAGAACTTCATTATGGTCATTCCCGTTATGCTGTCTTTCGTGTTTATGCTCTGCGGCTGGGTGTGGCAGCAGAATATCGGCTTCGAGCCTTCCGCTTACAAAGGCAATATCGACATACCGTATACGGCGGATTTGCTCAATACCGCGTCCGAGTGGTTTACTGCGGCATTCCTGCTCACCGCAGCGAGCATACTCGGTATGATTATCATCCTGATATTCTATCCGCTCTCCAAGAAGAAGGTGGAAGAAGTGACCACGGCGCTCAGCGGAGCGTCCGTCAATGCGGATGAGATGGGCAAAGGCGACCTCAATTTCGTGGCAGAGATGAGAGGGACCGCGTCTTCCGCAGACGGCACACCCTCCGACGGAGAGAACACGGACGAAGACACGGCGGACGACGGCGCTTCGTCGGATGACGGCGAAGACGGCGGAGGCGACAGCCCGACTGCCATTGAATGACGGCTTTGCGCGCCGCGGAAATGCCGCGGCGCGTATCATATAAACCTCTTGCGGCTTCCTGGCGGACGGTCTGCCGCGGAAGAGTTCCGCAAAGGGCAAGGAGTGAACGAAATATGATATTCGAAGCAAAAGACGGCGCGTTTTACGCGGACGGCAAAAAGACGGCGATATATTCCGGCGCGATGCACTATTTCCGCATCGTTCCCGACTATTGGCGCGACAGGCTGCAAAAACTCAAAGCGTGCGGCTTCAACACCGTCGAAACTTATATGTGCTGGAACCTGCACGAGCCAAAAAAAGGCGAGTTTGACTTTTCGGGCGGGCTGGACATCCGCCGCTTTATTCTGACTGCGCAGGAGCTCGGGCTTTACGTCATTCTGCGGCCTGGTCCGTACATCTGCGCCGAATGGGACTTCGGCGGTTTCCCCGCGTGGCTGCTCGCGGACGAAAACATCCGTCTGCGCACAAGCGACGAGGTCTACCTCTCCCACGTCCGCAGTTACATTGCCCGCGTGATGGAGGAAGTCGGCGACCTGCAATGCACAGAGGGAGGCCCCGTCATAGCCTTGCAGGTGGAGAACGAATACGGCAGCTACGGCAACGACAAGCGTTATCTCGCCGCGCTGAAAAACATCCTGACGGACTGCGGCGCGAAAGTGATGCTGTTCACTTCGGACGGGACGTGTCCGTATATGCTGGCGGGCGGCAGCACGGAAGGCGCGCTCGTCACCGTGAACTTCGGCAGCAACGTCGGAGGCAACTTCGCCGCACTCGCGGAAGTGCAGAAGGACGCGCCCGAAATGTGCACGGAGTTCTGGTGCGGTTGGTTCGACCATTTCGGCGGCAAACACCATACGCGCGGCTACAAAAGCGTGTTGAAGGAGCTAAGCGCATTTTTGGACCGCGGGGCGAGCTTCAACTTTTATATGTTCCACGGCGGCACCAATTTCGGCTTTACGGCGGGGGCGAATTTCGACTCGCGCTACCGTCCGACAATCACGAGTTACGACTATTGCGCACCTTTGAACGAGTACGGCGGATATACCCCCGCATATCACGCGATACGCGAGTTGATGTGCGCAAAACGCGGCATTAAACCCGATATTCTGCCGCCTGAACCCGTTTTGCAGAACATAGGCGAGGTGAGGCTTTCGGAGTGCACGGGGCTGTTCGAAAACGAGGACGGGATAGGTGTGAAACACCGTTCCGGCGTGCCGCTCCCGATGGAAAAATACGGGCAGAATTTCGGGCTCATCCTTTACCGCACGGTGCTCCCCGGCGACTACGGCACAGGGTTTGTGTCGCTCCGCGGATTGCACGACACGGCGCATATATTCGTCAACGGTGAAAAGAAGAAGACGTTCCGCCGCACCGACGAGGGCAGCCTGCGTTTCAAACTTACGGGCAAGCACTCTTTTATCGTTTCCGGGGTGAAAAAAGGCGACGAAATAGCGGTGCTCGTGGACGCAGCGGGACGCGTCAATTACGGCGAACATCTCTATGACCGCAAGGGCATCTCCGCGCTTATGTTCAACAATCAGACTCTGATGGACTTCGACGTCGCGTGTTTCCCACTCGACAATCTCGACAAGTTGGACTGGTCGCGCGGCGCGGCAAAGTTCCCCAAGTTTTTTAGGGGGAGTTTTGCCGCAAAAAGCAAGGACGACTGTTTCGTGCGTTTCGACGGCTTTACGAAGGGTTACGTCTGGGTCAACGGTTTCAATCTCGGCAGGTTCTGGAACATCGGACCGCAGAAGGCGCTCTATCTTCCGGGACCGCTGCTCAGGACGGACGCACCGAACGAAATCGTTCTCCTCGAACTCGAATCCGCCTCCGTCTCCTCCGTCCGCATCACGGACACTCCCGACCTCGGCTGACACGAATTTCCAACCGCAAATCCCCGACACACTCTAATTTACAGAAATATGCAGGGATTTTCCGGCAATGCAAAAGGCTGACGAAAATTTTCGTCAGCCTTTCTTTGTCGTAAAAACACGCGGATTTGCGAGCAAAGCACGGCGTGTGATACTTTACATCGGCAAATTTATGAATCGGTTATTTTGGTGCATCCGTATTAATTCCAGTCCTTCATTACCTGCATATAATACGAGATGTGCTTTTCGACGATATCTATGAATTGTTCATCGGTGTTTGCCTTTAATCCCTTGCGCGAAGTGCCTACCTGCTTAGGATTTTTTCTTAATCCCTTACATTCCAGTTGAGGGTGTGACTTAATGTTTTCAATGAGTACGTTTTGTTGATTGATATCCGATGGGGCGATTTCATGACACAAAATTCTGGCGATGAAGTTATTATTCAGACAATCCCGACTTTGTATTTCCAAATAGGGGATTTTTCTATCGCCGTAGCCTGATTTTTTTATGTACAAGACAACATAGGGAAACTGCCCGGCTTTCCACGTTGAACATTGATAAGATGTCCCGTTACCTTTAAGAGCGGGGATAACGACATTCCGGAAATACGCCTGCCATTGTAAAAAATGTAGGTTTGTTTGATTATCTTGCGGTTTTTTTGTGTTTGTAATCGCCTTATATATCTGTGTTATGTATTCGGAGTATTGAGATAAAATCAGATTGTCGGATGATATATACTTGCTAAAAAATCCGTATATCCGGTATATGTCGTATATCTTCCAATCTGTTTTGTTTGTGTCGTTAACATTTTGAATTCGCTTTTGTTCTTCATCATCAATCAGATTGGTTTTATAAAAAATTTTATAGACTTCGTAATCATTAATATCGTCAATGAATTTGTCGTAAACAGACAGCTGGTTATGTTCATTGGAGAAAGTCTTGTCTTCAATAAACAATTTTATCTTTCTGCCCAAAGACGTTTCAATCTGTACCGTTATATCAATTTTATTGAGCTGCGCAAATGTTTTGACCGATGTAATATACTCATCTTTTTGTAAGGGGCAAAACAGTTCTATGAGATTGTGAGACGCCTTTCCTACGGCAGGGTCGTCATAATTTTCAAACAGCCAGCGCAGGAAAGCATCTTGCGAAAGTTCTTTGGTGGCAAAGTCAAATAAGTTGTGCATTTGAATTCCTCATTTATGTATATTACTTATGAATCGAGAAGAGTATAGCAATGTGGTTTGTTGCGCCGAATATCATAAAACCGTGCAACGGCAAAACAGCGGCCGCGGCAATTCGCGGCCGCTGTTTTATGCAAGTGGCTTTTGATAATATTTTACGGACAACCATCGTTTGAATTTATAGCCTACATTTTTCAGTTCGCCTACGCAATGAAAGCCCATTTTCATATGAAAATGTAAGCTGTCGTCGTTTTGCGTCGTAATAATCGCAATAATATTTTTTATTCCTTCTTGTTTTGCTTGCCGCTCCAATTCGCCATACAGAAGACTGTCGACTCCCTTATGGCAGCAGTCTTTGTCAAGATATATAGAAAAATCTGCTGTATAACGGTAAGCGGTACGCTCGTTAAAAGTGTCAAGATAGGCATAACCCATCACTCTATTGTTCTCTATCGCTACCAAAAACGGATAATTGCTTGAAATCTTGTTTAAGCGCTCTTCAAATTCTTCGAGAGTCGGCACTTTTTCTTCAAAAGCGATAACAGTATTATCAACATAATAACTGTAAATCGCAAGACAATCGGCTGTATCGGTTTTTTCAAAATTGCGCACCAACATAAATTTATTCTATCATCTTTATGTGAGGCCCGCAAGTCGCAAGCAAAATCAGAGATGAACGCGACAGTTCCGCAGGAACGCGGAGCGGGCAGAGCGCCCGAATTTTTCCGAGCAGAAAGGAGACGCAGGCGTTAAAGCAAACACCGCACCGATGACGGCGCGGTGTCGCGAGGTTCGCCTTGCGGCGACGTGGTACACCCGGCAGGAGTCGTAAGGAGCACACCGTGCGACGGAACAGCGAGGATGCGCGGCAAAGAAATGCGTGGCGGGGAGTGTTGGCGGTTATACCGTGGCAACAGTCTTTTTGATGCGGTGATGAGCGGCTTGGCCGCCGCGCAACTCGCGTCAGCGACGGGTAAGACTCCTGCACGGCAAACAGAAACCCCTGTTGCAATAAACGCAACAGGGGTTTGGTACACCCGGCAGGAGTCGAACCTGTGACCTTCAGAATCGGAATCTGACACTCTATCCAGCTGAGCTACGGGTGCGAGCACACTTATTCTAGCCCTTTTTTGCGGGATTGTCCAGCACTTGCGCAAGCGGCGGATGTAAATACAGACGCAGGCGTCAGGGGCGTGGAAACGGAAAATACGTTTGCCGCCGTCTGCAAAAACCGACGATTTTATGCAAAATTTTTTTGATTTTTATATTGACACGGTGTCAGAACGGTGCTATATTACAGTCGCTGACACGGTGTCAGAATGTTCCCGATAAAAATTTACGGTCGGGCGAGGGCGGCGGGGACCCCGTCGCGCCGGTGCCGAATAAGGGAAGAGGAAGGAGAAAAATGCCGAAAGGGTCGAAAGAACTCGAAAACCAAAGACGCGAGGAAATCGTGGACGCGTGCGAAAGGCTGTACGCCGTGCGCTCGTTCAAAGACATCACCATAAAGGACATCGGCGGCGAAACGTCTTTCACACGCACGTCGATTTACAATTATTTCGTCAACAAAGAGGAGATTTTCCTCGCGTTGTTCGCACGCGAATATATGAGGTGGGGCGATGCTTTGCAAGAGGCGGCGGAGCGCGGCGGCAGCGGAGCGGAAGAGTTTGCGGACGTCGTGGCGGGTTCGCTTGCGGAGCGACCTTTTATGCTGAAACTGCTGGCGATGAATATGTACGATATGGAGGACAGCAGCAGGCAGGAGCGGCTTGTCGAATTCAAACGCGCCTATGCGCGGACGCTGGACAAAATGCGTGCGTGCTATGCGGCGTTTTTCCCTGCGGACGACGGGGCGGAGAGTTTTATCCTTTCGTTTTATCCCTTCCTGTTCGGCATATATCCTTACACCAGCGTGACTGAAAAACAGCGCAGCGCAATGGATGCGGTCGGAATGACGTATGCATTGCCGTCCGTGTACGAACTTGCGCGCGAAACGATATTGAAACTACTCGGAAAATGACGAAGGCGAATATGGCAAAGAAAATTCTGGTGGCATATTTTTCGTGCACGGGGACGACCGGGCGCGTCGCGAAAGAGCTCGCGGCCGCGGCGGGCGCCGATATTTACGAAATCAGACCCGCACGCCCATACACCCGCGCGGACCTGGATTGGACAAACCGATTGAGCCGCAGCACCGTGGAGTGCAAAGACAAGACGGCAAGACCCGAACTTGCCGACCGCGCGGCGCGCGTAGAGGATTACGACGTCGTGTTTGTGGGATTTCCCGTATGGTGGTACACCGCTCCGAACATAATCTGGACTTTCCTCGAAAGTTACGATTTTTCTGGCAAGACGGTCATCCCGTTCGGGACTTCGGGCGGCAGCGGACTCGGCAACACGGAAAAGACGATGAAGGAACTGTGTCCTTCCGCGGACGTGCGGCAGGGCAGGGTGCTCAACGGCAGACAAACCCCCGAACGGCTCGCGGAATGGGTCGGCGGACTGAAACTTGATTAAAAGGAGAAAGAAAAATGCTCGGTAATTTCACTTATTGCAACCCAACGAAACTTTATTTCGGCAAGGACGCTCTGGAAGGACTGAATGCCGAACTTCCCAAATACGGCAAAAACGTGCTGCTGGTGTACGGCGGCGGGTCGATAAAGCGCAACGGAATTTACGACAAGGTCGTCGCCGCGCTGAAAGCCAACGGCAAAAACGTGACGGAGGACGCGGGTGTGATGCCCAATCCCACCGTGGAGAAACTGTACGAAGGGTGCGAACGCGCCCGCGCCTGCAAGGCGGACCTCATTCTTGCGGTCGGCGGCGGGTCCGTGTGCGACTATTCGAAAGCGGTGTCCGTGTCCGCCTACTGCAAGGAAGACCCGTGGGACAAATATTTCCTGCGTATGGAAGACGTGGACAACGAGATTATCCCCGTCGGATGCGTGCTTACGATGGTCGGCACGGGCAGCGAAATGAACGGCGGCGCGGTCATCACCAATCACACGCAGAAGCTCAAAATAGGGCACGTGTTCGGCGACAACGTGTTCCCGAAATTCTCCGTGCTCGACCCCGAGTTCACCTACACGCTGCCAGAATATCAGATGAAAGCGGGATTTTACGACATAATGTCCCACATTCTCGAACAGTATTTTTCGGGAGATGACGACAACACGTCCGACTACATTTCCGAAGGTCTGCTGCGGTCGCTCATTCACAGCGCGGAAATCGCGGTCGAAGACCCCCGCAACTACGAGGCGCGCAGCAACATAATGTGGACGGCGACGTGGGCGCTCAACACGCTTATCGCAAAAGGCAAGACCACGGACTGGGAAGTGCATATGATAGGTCAGGCGGTGGGCGCTTATACGGACGCGACGCACGGTATGACGCTGTCGGCGGTGTCTATGCCTTATTATCGCCTCATAATGCCGTATGCGGTGGACAAATTCGCGCGTTACGCCGTGAACGTGTGGGGAGTGGACGCCGCGGGCAAGAGCAAGGAAGAGGTCGCGCGCGAAGGGCTTGAAGCAATGGAGAAGTGGATGAGGAAGATAGGGCTTGTGATGAACATCTCCGACCTCGGCGTGACGGAAGATATGCTGGAAGGCATAGTCAAATCCACTTTCATAATGCAGGGCGGCTATAAGGTGCTGACCGAAGAAGACGTGATGAAGGTGCTGCGCGAAAGTATGTGACTACGCGCGGCAAAACGGAAAAAGCCTTCCTTTGCGGAAGGCTTTTTGCTTTTCTCATTCCTTTTAGACGGAGTGAGGACGGCGGAGATACGGCGGCGCGCAGAGGGAAAGACTGCATCTTGCCCTGACGGAAGGGAGAAGCAGAGACACTCCGACGGCTGCCGCCGCCGCGGCGGCGGACAGCGCATAAGCCGCCCAAAGCCCGTCCGTGCCGAGCGCGGAAGAAAGACTGAAGGAGAGGGGCAGAAAGAGCAGGAAATTCACGGCGAAGAACGCGGCGGACAGGATTTTCCGTCCCGTCGCCTGCAACGTCGCGCCCGCAATCAGCGGCACGGGCATAAACAACAGCGCGGGGGCGGCAATGCGCATTCCTCTTGCGCCGTAAGCGACAAGGCGTGCGTCCGAAGTGAAAATCCGCATCAGAAGCCCCGGTATGCTTTCGCCTATGACGAAAGCCGCCGCGGCACACGAGAGCGCAATCAGCAGACAAAGCCGCGCCGCGGTGCGCGCCCGACCGCCTTTTCCCGCGCCGTAATTGTATCCGACGACGGGAGCGAGCGCCTGCGCGGCAGCGGTGAACGGCACGACCGCAAGGGTGATTATTCTGTTCATATAGCCGAATGCGGTGACGCCCGTTTCGCCATCGATTTTGCTGAGCACGCTGTTTATTATCAAAGAAATCAATGATAAAGTGCCCATTTGGATGAGTGACGGCACGCCTATGGCGAATATCGAACCTATGTCGCGCAAAGACGGACGGACGCCCGAAAAGGAGAGGGAGGAGAACCTCGTGAAGAAGAGCACGCTCATCGCGAAACTGACGAATTGGGACATCACCGTAGCGGCGGCGGAGCCTGCCACGCCCCAGCCGAGCGCGAGGATGAACACTGCGTCGAGTACGATGTTGAGAGTGACGGGAATGACCCAAATCAGGAGGGAATATACGTTTTTGCCCTCAGCGCGGATTATGGAAGAAAACCCCGTTGAAAAGACGTTGCCGGCTAAGATTATGGAGAAATACGTCCTTGCGTGCGGCGCCAGGTCGCCCGTCGCGCCCATTCCCGCAAGCAATGAGGGCATAGCCGCAAATCCCACCGCGGTCACGGCTGCCGCCGTCAGGTAAAATGCGGTCATCGCGCTCAGCGTCGCCCTTGCCGCACCTTTGTCGTCGCCGCCTCCGAGGCGGCGCGACACTATCGACGCCGCGCCCCCGCCTATCGCGGTGGATATTGCGCCTTGCAGTATGACGAAAGGATAGACCGCCGAAACGCCGCCCATTGCGGTGTCGCCCACTCCCCACGCCACGAACAGCGCGTCCGTAAGAGAGTACACGGAGTTGAGCAGCAGCCCCGCAAGAGCGGTGAGGGCAAAGCCTGCCACGAGCCTGCCGACATTTTCCGTGCCCAGTCTGTCCGAGCTCTTTTTTGCGGAGTGCGCGCCTGCCGCGCTCATTTTGTCTCTTTCAGCGCCTTGAAACCTTTGGAATAGGCAAAGGCGGAACTGATTACGTTGCGCCACCACCCGAACATAAAGGGCGTGTAGCGGTAATATTTCTCCACCTCCTGCAAAAGTCCCATATACGCCATCATCACCGCCCAGCGGATTTCGTGCTCGCGGTCGACGGGCACGGGGTCTTCCGCGACGGAGTTGTACGCTTTTACGCTTGCGGTCTTTTCGCGGAAAGGCTTGAAAAATTCCAGACAGACGAAGTCCGCCATACGGTCGCCCCAGAACATACGTTCGGGGTCAATCCACCAATATTTTTTGCCGAGCGGAGTGTCCGAAACGATTATGTTCGGCATCCATATGTCATAGTTGACCATACGGCAGCCCGCCTTTTTCAGCACGTCGGCATAGCGGTCTATGTATCGCAGGAGTTTTTTCCCTCTTCGGGAATGCACTCCCTTCCTCCGCCCGTCGGCAAGCAGGGTTTCGACCAGCGCGCGGATTGCGGCATACCAGTCGGAAAAATGCTCGCCCTGCGTGTATCCGAAAAATTCGCCGCGCACTTTGTGTATCTCCGCCGCCATCTGCGCCAGCTTTTCCGTGAGTGCGGCGCTTTCTTCCTCCGTCATTTTGTCGGAGGGGTGGACGCCGTCGAGTTTCTGCATCACGAACCAATCGGCAGGCAGAAGCTCGTGCGAAAAATCCGAAAAATACACTTCGGGCACGGGGATGTCGGTGCGTCTGCGCATAACGTCGTACCAATATGTTTCGGCACGCATCATATCTTTTTCGTAGGTGAGCACCCTGTCCGAGTCGGACGGCGCGATTTTGAGGGCGTATTCCTTTCCTCCCGCTCTGACCGCGAGCACGGTGTTGAACTCTCCCGCCCCCAGCGGCTCGACTTTCTCTGCCTTCCCTATGCCGGCTTTGAGGCACATTGCATTGACCGTTGCGAGGTCGACATCGGTTTTGCTCCTGCTTTTCATAAGTCCCCCTTCTGCTCGTCGCACGCGGACGCACATAAGTTATGAGAAAAGTTTAGAGTCAAAAGCGGAGCGATAATATCAAAAATGCGATAAAATTGTCACAAATACGACATTTTGAAAAAGGAGTGTTACAATGATGCGGGAGGCGGATATGAACGAAAAACCTTACGGCATAGAAATCGCTCCGACGGGCGGCGACCCCGTTTTTGCGCAGAGGGAAACGGGCGTAACGCACACCCCGTACGAAACGGAAAAAGTGTTTTATTCCTGCATCAGGGCAGGGGATGCGGAAGGCGTAAAGAAGTTTTTCGGCGATTATCTCGCGCAGGGGATAGTCGTCGGCAGAATGTCCGCCGACCCGCTCATGCAGATGAAATATTTCGCCGTGTGCTGCGTCACGCTCGCCTGCCGCTATGCGATACTCGGCGGTTTGGAGGAGAGCGAAGCGTTCAATTTCAGCGACGAGTGTATTCGGCGCGTGGACGCAATGAAAGACGGAGAGGAAATTATGTCCTTTCTTATGCGCCGCGCCTGCGACCTTGCCGAAAGAGTGGGCGGCGCGGGGACGGCGGCGGACGTGCCTCCTCCCGTGAGGAAGTGCCTGAACCGTATCAGCCGCAATCTGCACGGGAAAATCACCTTGTCCGAGCTTGCGGAGCATTGCGGACTGTCGCGGGACTATCTGTCCCTGCTGTTCAGGAAGAGCGTCGGGTGCAGCGTGTCGCGCTATGTTACGCGGCGGAAGCTGGAAGCGGCAAAAGCGATGCTTTCGGAAGGATATTCGGTGGGGAGTGTGGCATATCTGTTCGGTTTTTCCTCCGAGAGCCATTTCATAAAGCGTTTCAGGGAAGAATACGGCGTGACGCCCGCAAAGTGGCGCGGAAAAGATGCGCGGTGAGCGGAGGAAATCGCATATGTTTCCGTCCGCTTGCAACTATACGGCATAATGGTGCTATAATGGGTCACGGAGGCGGTATGAGAAGAAAAGACAGAGAAATGCCGCGCGAATTCGCGCTGGAAGTCGCGGCAAACTGCGAATGGGCGGTGGTGTCCTGCATCACCCCCGAAGGTGCGCCCTACGGCGTGCCCGTGAGCGTCGTGTCGGACGGCGGCGCGCTTTGGTTCCATACGGCGAAAGAGGGCAGGAAGATAGACTGCTTTGCGCACTCTCCCGTCGTGCACGTCGTGTGCGTGGGCAACGTCGAACGTGCGGCGGACAAGTTCACCACGGGTTACGAGAGTGCGATGATAGAGGGTAGGTGCACCGAGGTCACGGAGGATGCCGAAAAAGTGCGGGCACTCCGTTTGCTTTGCGAAAAATACACTCCCGGCAATATGGGCGCTTTTGACGACGCGATTGCCGCAAGTCTTGCGCGTACGGGGGTGTACAAAATAGAAATGCTTTCCGTAACGGGGAAAGCAAAAATTCTGAAAAAGGACTGAAACGGTGTTTATGCGCGCAAATTTGCGCATAAACGCGGGGTTTTGTTATGTATGACGGAAAAAAGGAACTTTCGTTCCTGACAAGAACAATGAAAGACGCCTGGCGCGCCTGCGGCGGCGGCACGCTCAACACGCGCGGAAAAGGCGCGTTCGATTTGGTCACGGACGTGGACTTTGCGATGGAGCGTTACATAGCCGACGCCATACGCGAGAACTTCCCCGGCGACACGGTCGTGGGGGAGGAACTCAACCCTCTCCGCGAATTGCCGTCGGGCAGAGCGTGGACCGTGGACCCGATTGACGGCACGGTGAATATGGCGCACGGGCTGCCCCTTTTCGGGGTGCAGTGCGCGTTCTGTCTGGACGGCGTGCCTTGCAGCGCGGCGATTTATCTCCCCCGTTTCGAGGAGATGTACACCGCGACAAAGGGCGGCGGCGCAAAGCTCAACGGCGTGCGGATAAGCGTGTCGGGCAGGGCGGCGGAGGACGCCGTTGTGAGTGTGGGGGACTATTCCCACAAGACCGCGGCTCACGCGGCGGGACAGATTGCGAGGGTGGAAAAGATTTTCGACCGCGTGACAAAACTCCGTCACTTCGGCGCGGCAAGCGTGGATTTCGCGTGGTTCGCAAGCGGCAGGACGGACGGATTTATGATGTATACGCGCAACCTCTGGGATTTGGTGCCCGGCTGGCTGATTTCGGAGGAAGCGGGCGGCATTGCGCTGTCCGTGAACGGGGGCAAATACAACCTGTGCGAAGAGGGCATAGTCGTCTGCGCGTCCGAAAGCATAGCTTCGCTTTTCCGCACTGCCGCGGACGAGTTAAAAGGAGAGAATAAATGAATGTCGTTTTCAAGAAGAAGCTGGAAGAAATTGCGGTGAGGATAGGGCATACGCCGCTTGTAGACCTCGGCGACGGAATATTCGGCAAGGTCGAAGGGGAAAACCCCGCAGGGTCGGTAAAGGACCGCGCGGCGTTTTACATTTTGAAGGACGCGATAGAGTGCGGCGCGCTGAAAGAGGGCGCGCCCGTCGTGGAGGCCACCAGCGGCAACACCGGCATAGGGCTTGCCTATGTAGGCGGACTGCTGGGCATAAAGGTCGTGCTGACTATGCCCGAAAGTATGAGCGCGGAGCGCAGAAAAATGCTCGCCGATTACGGCGCGGAGCTGGTGCTGACGCCCGCTTCGGAAGGTATGGGCGGCGCAGTCGCCGCGGCGAAACGCATAGTTGCGGAGAGGGGAGGATTTTTTGCGGACCAATTCGGCAATCCCTCTTCCGTAAAGGCGCATTTCGAAACCACCGCACCCGAAATTTTCGCGGCACTTCCCGATGTGAAAGCGATAGTCGCGGGCGTGGGGAGCGGCGGCACGGCAATGGGCATAAAGAAGTATATCGACGCGGGCGGTCTGAACTGCAAAGTGTTCGCGCTCGAACCCGCCGAAAGCCCGCTTATGACGGAGGGGCGCGCGGGTGCGCACAAAATCCAGGGCATAGGCGCAAACTTCCTTCCCGCGCTTGTGGACGTATCCGCATTTGACGGCATACTCACCGTAAAAGGGGAGGACGCGGTCGCGGCGGTGTCTGAACTTTATCGCAAGCACGGTCTGAAATGCGGCATATCTTCCGCCGCCGCGGTGCTCGGTGCGCGGGCGTTGCGCGGAGTGGTCGACGGAAAGATACTTGCCGTGCTCCCCGACAATTCCGAACGCTATCCGAAGGAACTTTACGACTGAAAACGGACTTTATGTGTTGAAACGCGGCGATTAAGCCGCGTTTTTTGTTATGTGCCGTCAAGGTATGAGCGACGCTCCGAAGAGTCGAAGCGCATCGAAACGATGGATGCGACAGGGAATGAACGGAAAACGGGACGTGCGGGATGTGCGGCGGAGCCGAAGCAGGGCGCGGAATAACGGGAAGGGCTTGCGTGTCGGAGCGTAAACTGCGGGAAAATAAGAGAGGGCGAGGGCAGGGAAGGAGCGGAAGCGGCGGGAGAAAAAGAGAGCAGACGAAAAGGGAAAAACAAAAATCCGTCGGCGGTGTGCCGACGGATTTCGTTTGTCAGATTTGCTTTAAGCGACCGGCTTACAGCTCCGCGAAGTATTTGATGGTGCGGACCATCTGGGAGGTGTAGCTGTTCTCGTTGTCGTACCAGCTGACAACCTGAACCTGCGTGCAGTCGATTTCGGGCATATATTTCGCCATAGTCTGGGTGGCGTCGAAGAGAGAGCCGTAGGTCATGCCGATGACGTCGCTGGACACAATCTGGTCCTCGTTGTAGCCGTAGGACTCGGAAGAGGCCGCTTTCATCGCAGCGTTAATCTGTTCGACGGTGACGTTGCCGCGGACGGTCGCGATGAGGATGGTGGTGGAGCCTGCGGGGACGGGCACACGCTGGGCGGAGCCGATGAGTTTGCCGTTGAGCTCGGGGATGACGAGACCGATTGCCTTCGCCGCACCGGTGCTGTTGGGGACGATGTTTATCGCCGCCGCACGCGCACGGCGCAGGTCGCCTTTGCGGTGAGGACCGTCGAGGACCATCTGGTCGCCGGTGTAGGCGTGGATGGTGCTCATAATGCCGCTTTCGATGGGAGCGAGCTTGTTGAGCGCCGCTGCCATGGGGGCGAGGCAGTTGGTGGTGCAGGACGCCGCGGAAATGATGGTGTCGTCCTTGGTCAGAGTCTTCTCGTTGACGCTGTACACGATGGTGGGCAGGTCATTGCCGGCGGGGGCGGAGATGACGACTTTCTTTGCGCCTGCGTCGATGTGCGCCTGCGCTTTCGCTTTGGAGGTGTAGAAACCGGTGCATTCGAGCACGACGTCTACGCCGATTTCTTTCCAGGGCAGGTCAGCCGCATTCTTTTCGGCATAGATTTTGATTTCCTTGCCGTCCACGACGATTGCGCCGTCTTTCGCCTCGACCTTGTCGGCGAGAGCGTATCTGCCTTGCGCGCTGTCGTATTTGAGCAGGTGGGCGAGCATCTTCGCATCGGTGAGGTCGTTGATGGCGACGATTTCGTAACCCTTTGCCGCAAACATCTGACGGAATGCCAGACGGCCGATTCTGCCGAAGCCGTTGATAGCAACTCTAACGTTTTTTGCCATAATATGAGTCCTCCGAAAGGTTATTTACAAACGGTGTACAAAGTGAACCAATCATTTCGTACGTGCTATATTTTACATTTATCGGAAAAAAAACACAAGCGATTTATAGGATAAATTTCGCGTCTGCGCGTTTGCGTACGCGCGCGGGAAATATTTATCGGGGCGGTTTTTCGTCCTTTTGAAGAAAAAGACGTTTCATACGCCAAATGTTTCGTTTGATTCCCCGATTTGTGCATTTTATGCGTTATGCTGCCCGCAAAACGGAGAAAATTGTTGCATATTTAACGAATAGGTGTTAAAATTGTTGCATATTAAACGAAACCGTTTTTTCACGGAGGGAAGGCAATGAATGCACTTTACAAACTGTATTGCAGATGTTTCCAGAGAGTGATGTATGTGGCGGAATATTTCCTGCCCTGGCGCGTTCCGGAACAGATTTCGGGCGAGGGCAGCCTTGCGAAACTCCCCGCTTTCGCGAAAGCGAAGGGTTTCAAGAGCGCGTTGCTCGTCACCGACCAGGGGCTTATGAGCCTGGGTATGGCTCAGCCCATCATCGACGGGTTCAAGGCAGAGGGACTGAACATTGCAGTCTATGACAAGGTCGTCCCCAATCCCACCATCACCAACATCGAGGAAGGGCTGAAACTTTACAAGGACAACAACTGCGACGTCATCATCGCGCTCGGCGGCGGTTCTCCCATGGACTGCGCGAAGGGCATCGGCGCTCGTGTGGCGCGTCCCGGCAAATCCATTCCCAAAATGAAAGGTCTGCTGCGCGTCCTGAAAAAACTTCCTCCGCTCGTCGCCATTCCCACCACGTCCGGCACGGGCAGCGAAGCGACCCTCGCCGCGGTCATTTCCAACCCCGACACTCACGAGAAATATCCCATCAACGACCCCGTGCTCATTCCGCACTACGCCGTTATGGACCCGCTGCTCACGGTAGGACTGCCCAAGCACATCACGTCCACCACGGGTATGGACGCGCTCACCCACGCTGTGGAAGCGTACATCGGCAGCGAGAACACCCGCAACACCAAGAAGTACGCCATCGAAGCGACGCAGCTTGTGTTCAAGTATCTCAAACGCGCCTATGACAACGGTCAGGACAAGGAAGCGAGAAATATGATGCAGAAAGCGTCCCTGCTCGCAGGTATGGCGTTCACCCGCGCTTATGTCGGATACGTCCACGCGATAGCGCATTCTCTCGGCGGCTTCTACGGCGTGCCTCACGGGCTTGCCAACGCGGTCATTCTGCCGCACGTCCTCGACGCGTACGGCGAAAAGGCGCACAAGAAGCTCGCGCAGCTTGCCGACGCAGTCGGCATAAAGGGCGCAAACGACGCCGAAAAGGCGAAAGCGTTCATTCAGGCGATAAAGGATATGAACGCCGCAATGGACATCCCCACCAAAATCGAGGGTAAATGGACCATCAAGGAAGAGGACATACCCACTATGGTGGAGCGCGCGCTCAGCGAGGCCAACCCCCTCTATCCCGTTCCCGTCATCTGGGGCAAGGAGGAGATGGCCGCGATGTATCGCGAGATTATGTGACGTTTCGCGGAGCATACGACAAAAGGAAAGGCCGCTTTCGGGCGGTCTTTTTTTGCGCATCGGAAGAATAAGAAGGGAAACCCGCGTCGCAAGCCGTTTTCTGCCTGCAAGGCGGTCGGACGGAAGGTCGGGACGGCCCGCTGATTCCGAAGTGTTTTCTATGTTGCGGCTGCCGTTTGACATTGCGCCGCCGTGCGGTATAATTTAATGGCAAAGGAGTAGTATGGCAAAGCGTGTGGTCATCGGAATGAGCGGCGGGGTGGACTCCGCCGTGGCGGCGTGTCTGCTCAAAGAGCAGGGGTTTGACGTCGTCGCGCTCTATATGTCCAACTGGAAGGATACCGAAGAGGACGGTTCGTGCACGGGTGAGAAAGACTGGGCGGACGTCGCGCGCGTCTGCGAAGTGATAGGCATACCTTATTATTCCGTGGATTTCTCCAAGGAATATATGGAGCGCGTGTTCCGTCTTTTCGTGGACGAGTATCGGAAGGGCAGGACGCCCAATCCCGACGTGCTTTGCAACCGTGAGGTAAAGTTCGGCCCCTTCGTGAAGTTCGCACGGGGACTCGGCGCGGATTATATCGCCACGGGACATTACTGCAACGTGCTGCACGAGGACGGCAGGAATTATCTGCTCCGCGCGGCGGACGAAAACAAGGACCAGACGTATTTTCTCAATCAGGTGGAGGAGAGGCAGCTCGACGACGTGCTCTTTCCTCTCGGCGGACTATATAAAAAGGACGTGCGCGAGTATGCGCGCGCGCACGCGATACCCGTGGCGGAGAAAAAGGACAGCACGGGCATATGTTTCATCGGCGAGCGCAAGTTCCGCGAATTTCTCGCCGGGTACATCCCTATGAAAGAAGGGGACATCGTCACCGCAGACGGAAAAGTCGTGGGCAGGCACAGGGGAGTGTACTATTACACGATAGGTCAGCGCCGCGGGCTGGGCATAGGCGGAAGTGCGGACGGCAACGGCGAGAGCTGGTTTGTGCTGGACAAGGACGCGGTGCACAACCGTCTGATAGTTTCGCAGGGCGAGGACGACGCCCTTTACAAGGGTGCGCTCGAAACGGAAGGGTTCAATTTCATTACACGTCCCGACGGGGACGAGTTCGATTGCCTTGTGCGCATACGCCACCGCCAGCCCCTGCAACTCGCGCGCGCGTATATAATTAAGGACGGGGTGCGCATAGTTTTCGCGGAGAAACAGCGGGCGATTGCACCGGGGCAATATGCCGTATGTTATGACGGTGAAGTGTGCCTCGGGGGCGGAGTGATAAAGAGCGCGCACTAGTCCGAAAATTTCTTGAAATTCCCGCTTCAAAACGCTTTACAAACCTTTCTCCGATGTTATATCATAGCGAAGCTGTCACAGGCAAAACGCCCTGTTCAGTCGGTTTTTCGGCGAGGACGACCACAATATGTAGAGCCCTCGGAAGCCGCTTCGGGAACTTGTAAAAAAGTTGAGAAAAACGGCGAAAAATCGTTGACAAGGAAAATGGCTTGTGGTAGTATATGGAAGCTGTCACCAAAACGGAGGCAGCAAGAACCTTGAAAATTGAACAAGTTGGAAAAGCGATTTTAATGTGAATTAAATCCAAAAATTCAATGCGTCTAACCTTTGAACGCATAGTCAAGATTGAACTTAAGAGTTTGATCCTGGCTCAGGACGAACGCTGGCGGCATGCTTAACACATGCAAGTCGAACGGACTGATTCCTTCGGGATGAAAGTTAGTGGCGAACGGGTGAGTAATGTATGAGCAACCTGCCTCTGTCAACGGGATAACACTTAGAAATAGGTGCTAATACGGTATAAGACCACGGCATCGCATGATGCTGCGGTAAAAGATTTTATCGGACAGAGATGGGCTCATATCCCATTAGCTAGTTGGTGAGATAACAGCCCACCAAGGCGACGATGGGTAGCCGAGCTGAGAGGCTGATCGGCCACATTGGGACTGAAACACGGCCCAGACTCCTACGGGAGGCAGCAGTGGGGAATATTGGGCAATGGAGGCAACTCTGACCCAGCAATGCCGCGTGAGTGATGAAGGTCTTTTGATTGTAAAGCTCTTTTCTTGGGAACGAAGTTCTGACGGTACCCAAGGAATAAGCCCCGGCTAACTACGTGCCAGCAGCCGCGGTAATACGTAGGGGGCAAGCGTTGTCCGGAATGACTGGGCGTAAAGGGTGTGTAGGCGGTTAGGTAAGTTAGATGTGTAATACCCAGGGCTTAACTCGGGTGCTGCATCTAAAACTGCCTGACTTGAGTGCTGGAGAGGATAGTGGAATTCCTAGTGTAGCGGTGGAATGCGTAGATATTAGGAGGAACATCAGTGGCGAAGGCGACTATCTGGACAGTAACTGACGCTGAGGCACGAAAGCGTGGGGAGCAAACAGGATTAGATACCCTGGTAGTCCACGCCGTAAACGATGGATACTAGATGCAGGGGGTATTCACTCCCTCTGTGTCGCAGCTAACGCAATAAGTATCCCGCCTGGGGAGTACGGCCGCAAGGTTGAAACTCAAAGGAATTGACGGGGGCCCGCACAAGCAGCGGAGCATGTGGTTTAATTCGATGCAACGCGAAAAACCTTACCAAGACTTGACATCGTATGACCGCCATGGAAACATGGCTTCTCTTCGGAGCATGCAGACAGGTGGTGCATGGTTGTCGTCAGCTCGTGTCGTGAGATGTTCGGTTAAGTCCGATAACGAGCGCAACCCTTATTACTAGTTGCCAATATTAAGTTAGGAACTCTAGTGAGACTGCCGTGGATAACACGGAGGAAGGTGGGGATGACGTCAAATCATCATGCCCCTTACGTCTTGGGCTACACACGTGCTACAATGGCTGTAACAAAGGGAAGCGACAGCGTAAGCTGAAGCGGATCTCGAAAAGGCAGTCCCAGTTCGGATTGTGGGCTGCAACCCGCCCACATGAAGTCGGAGTTGCTAGTAATCCCGAATCAGCATGTCGGGGTGAATGCGTTCCCGGGCCTTGTACACACCGCCCGTCACGCCATGGGAGTTGGTAATACCCAAAGTCGGTGCGCTAACCGCAAGGAGGCAGCCGCCTAAGGTAGGATCAATGACTGGGGTGAAGTCGTAACAAGGTAGCAGTACCGGAAGGTGCGGCTGGATCACCTCCTTTTAAGGAGCCGAAAGGCAACCTGGTGAAGGCAGTTCTTCGGAGCTGTCGTCCGAGAGGACGGAAATCGAAGGAAGCACAACCTACCAAAATAGTGCAGAATTCGCATTTTCGCTTTTCCACTGTTCAGTTTGGTTCGTTGACTTAGGTCACGGCACATTGACAACTGCATAGCGACTCACAATGACACTCAGGCATTGTGAGTTTAAGAGTCAAAAATATCTTTAGTTAGCGTAATACAATCGAATGTAACACAATTCAAAGAGTTTTACCTATTCACTAGGATATTTTGCTGAGTTATAACAAGTACATTTGCAATATGTCTAATTAGGTTAGCGTATAAGATTAAAGCTAATAAGGGCATAGGGTGGATGCCTTGGCACCAAGCGCCGAAGAAGGACGTGACAAGCTGCGATAAGCTGCGGGGAGCTGCAAATGAGCCTCGATCCGCAGATTTCCGAATGGGGAAACCCACCGTTGGTAATGCGACGGTATCACCGCATGAACACATAGTGCGGTAGAAGGGAACCCGGGGAACTGAAACATCTTAGTACCCGGAGGAAAAGAAAGTAAATCAACGATTTCGTGAGTAGTGGTGAGCGAAAGCGAAAGAGCCCAAACCGGAGAAATTTATTTCGATGGGGTTTTGGACCTGCATAATTCGAAGAATCGATAGCCGAACACGGTTGGAAAACCGGGCGAAACAAAGTAATAGCCTTGTAAGCGAAATCGATTCCAGATGGCGGGTATCCGGAGTACCACGGGACACGTGTAATCCAGTGGGAATATGTGAGGACCATCTCATAAGGCTAAATACGACTTGGTGACCGATAGCGTATAGTACCGTGAGGGAAAGGTGAAAAGAACCCCGGGAGGGGAGTGAAAGAGAACCTGAAACCCTATGCTTACAAGCAGACGCAGCACTACTTAAAGTGTGGCGTCGTACTTTTTGTAGAACGGGCCGGCGAGTTACGTTGCGTAGCGAGGTTAAGTGATTAAGTCACGGAGCCGTAGCGAGAGCGAGTCTTAACCGGGCGATTTAGTTGCGTGACGTAGACCCGAAACCGGATGACCTATCCATGGACAGGTTGAAGCAGTGGTAAGACACTGTGGAGGACCGAACCCACGTTCGTTGAAAAGACCGGGGATGAGCTGTGGATAGCGGAGAAATTCCAATCGAATCCGGATATAGCTGGTTCTCCTCGAAATAGCTTTAGGGCTAGCCTCTCGTTAGAGTACTGATGGTAGAGCACTGAATGGGCTAGGGGGCTTCACAGCTTACTGAACCTTATCAAACTTCGAATGTCAGATACTTGATGCGAGGGAGTCAGACAGCGTGAGATAAGTTTCGTTGTCAAAAGGGAAACAGCCCAGATCTACAACTAAGGTCCCTAAGTACAAGTTAAGTGGTAAAGGATGTGCCAATGCTAAGACAACCAGGATGTTGGCTTAGAAGCAGCCACTCATTCAAAGAGTGCGTAATAGCTCACTGGTCGAGTGAGGGTGCGCCGAAGATTACCGGGGCTAAAACTTGTCACCGAAGTTTAGGGATGCAGCTTGCTGCATCGGTAGAGGAGCAATGTATGCGGGCAGAAGCGATATCGAAAGGGGTCGTGGACTGCATACAAGAGAGAATGCCGGCATAAGTAGCGAGAGCAAAGTGAGAATCTTTGCCGTCGAATGCCTAAGGTTTCCTGGGGAAGGTTCGTCCTCCCAGGGTAAGTCGGGACCTAAGCCGAGGCCGAAAGGCGTAGGTGATGGACAACAGGTAGATATTCCTGTACCGCCAAATGACGTTTAAATGAGGCAATGACACAGTAGGATAGTCGAACCGCGGCGTTGGATTGCTGCGGCCAAATCATGAGGCTGACGCGTAGTGAAGTACGCGCGTCGTAAGGCTGGGTGATGACGGGGAGTGAAAACTAGTAACGAAGTCGATGAATTCACACTGGCGAGAAAAGTTGCTAAATATGTTGTTAGGCGCCCGTACCGCAAACCGACACAGGTGGGCGAGGAGAAAATCCTAAGACGGACGGGAGAACCCTTGTTAAGGAACTCTGCAAAATGACCCCGTAACTTCGGGAGAAGGGGAGCCTGCTATGCAGGCCGCAGTGAAGAGGCCCAAGCGACTGTTTACCAAAAACACAGGTCTCTGCTAAATCGAAAGATGAAGTATAGGGGCTGACGCCTGCCCAGTGCTGGAAGGTTAAGGGGATGTGTTAGCGCAAGCGAAGCACGGAACTTAAGCCCCAGTGAACGGCGGCCGTAACTATAACGGTCCTAAGGTAGCGAAATTCCTTGTCGGGTAAGTTCCGACCCGCACGAATGGCGTAACGACTTGGGCGCTGTCTCAACAGGGGACCCGGCGAAATTGTACTATACGTGAAGATGCGTATTACCCGCGACTGGACGGAAAGACCCCGTAGAGCTTTACTGTAGCTTGATATTGGAATTCGGTAATTTATGTACAGGATAGGTGGGAGACTTGGAAACATGGGCGTCAGCTCATGCGGAGTCAACCTTGGGATACCACCCTTGAATTATTGGGTTTCTAACACCAGACCGTAATCCGGCTGGTGGACAGTGTCAGGTGGGCAGTTTGACTGGGGCGGTCGCCTCCCAAAATGTAACGGAGGCGTTCTAAGGTTCCCTCAGGATGGTTGGAAATCATCCATAGAGCGTAAAGGTAGATAGGGAGCTTAACTGCGAGACAGACATGTCGAGCAGATACGAAAGTAGGACTTAGTGACCCGGCGGTTGAGTATGGAATTGCCGTCGATTAACGGATAAAAGTTACCTCGGGGATAACAGGCTTATCTCCCCCAAGAGTTCACATCGACGGGGAGGTTTGGCACCTCGATGTCGGCTCGTCACATCCTGGGGCTGTAGTCGGTCCCAAGGGTTCGGCTGTTCGCCGATTAAAGTGGCACGCGAGCTGGGTTCA